>Ga0099825_1000585_pt1 | contig 40214 bp, 18 predicted proteins | sample SiratroredBW_FD_76838 | JGI IMG/M metagenome (GOLD analysis project Ga0099825, IMG submission 76838) | Root nodule microbial communities of legume samples collected from California, USA - Siratro red BW | ecosystem: Host-associated > Plants > Roots > Nodule | place: USA: California | collected...
GGAAAAAAAAAAAAAAAAAAAAAAAAAAAAAAAAAAAAAAAAAAAAAAAAAAAAAAAAAAAAAAAAAAAAAAAAAAAAAAAAGGAAGAAAGAAAATTTGAATCATATAACAGTAATTTAAAACTTCTAAATTCTAAAGTTTATAGAAAATATAATTTTAAAAAGACAGAATTTTTAAATAAATAAAATAAATAAATTTTTTAACCTATTTATATTTTTTTCATTCTTTATTTACTTAAAAATATCTCTACTAAAATTTCAATTCATACAATTAACATTTGTTAACAAGAATGTTAATAAGTCAAATTTATAATGAATATATATTTAATTGACAATTCAAATTTGTTAACAAATATTTTTATTTTTCTTTCATCATATTTATATTCTTTCTTGTGGCTTATTATAAGATTTTAATTTTAATATCAAATGCATATAAGAAACTATGTTTTAGGTAAATTTCACAAAAACAAAATTAGATATTAAATAATTACCATAATTTTGTTTTAAAAGTTGTAGCCTTCTTAGGATAAGAAAAATATTTATTTCTTTTTATTTTTCAATTATAGTAAAGGTGAAAAAAATTATTCTCTAATTGACTATCATTATCTTAAAAAATAATAGTGTGTAATATAATTTATTTAAATTTTTATATATAATGAAAAAAATGATAAAAATATATGGTCCATAAAAATAACAATTTTAAAATAAATTTGTAAATACTCTTATTAACACATGAAACTTTTTTTATATAAAATTCATTATTGATTAAAATTAATAGTTTATTATTTAAAAAAATTCTTATAGACAAACAATAGGGATCATAAGGAGAAAATTCATGTCAATATTTTTCCAATCCATTTTCATTCATATTAGTGATAAAAAAACAAAAACAATATATAGTGCACTCCAATATTTAAAATATATAGTATAAGTTAGTTGATTAATTTGAAATTTTTATGTAAAACTGTTAACATTTAAATATTTTTGTCCCTACTATATATGTAATGTGGTCCCAAAGGTACTCAGTAGCTGAGCCAGCTATTTTAGAGCTTATAATTATTGAATGGTTGTTTTTTTTAATTATTTTATCTTGACTTGAATTATTTTCAATGCCTCATTCTGTGAGCAGTTATATAAATTTCTCTGCCAATGTTGCTCTTCTCAAGGTCAAGATATCCAATTACATAAATCTCAGTCTGAAGAAGTTGGTCCCATCAAAGTCCAACATAAAAAATTAACTATATTTTTAAAAAATTAAAAATAATCTTAATTTTGTAATGGATTTTTGTCATTTAGCCATTTTTGTTTCATACATATGCTTTGATGATAAGTTTCGCTTTTGGGAAATATTTTTTATTTTCATAAATAATTATACAATGATCTTTTCACTTCAATTCTGTAACTACATCTGATTAAGACTCTAACACCAATTTCAATATTTAATATATATATATATATATATATATCAAGAATTATAATAATTAATGTAAATTGACCATTAAATTAGTCACAAATTAATTAATTAATAATTATTATTTTCATTTAATAAAAAAATTTAGTCATTATTTATTACAAGTAAATTATTATTTTAATATATATTACCTAAATTATTATAAATTAACTAAGTACTAAATTACTTTATACTTATATAAGATGTTCTAAACAAGGTCTAATAACAAATTTTTGATTAACACTTCAAAAGTTTTAACACGGCCATTTGTTCTTCAATATTGTTAATAGAGTCTATAGTCTATAATTAATACATTATTAACGTGATTTTCTATATTATTTTTAATGTAACCTTTAAAAAATTAGTAATCTTATTATATACCTATAATTAAATAAAAAAGTAAAAGAATATTTTGAGTCAATTTTATGTATAAAATTATATTATAAAAAACTTTTAATAATAACATTATGATATGTAATATAGCTTTTTAAGTTATTCTTGAACATATACAATAAAAATAAAAGTTGTTTAAAATAATTTAAAACATTTAATTATAACATTATATTTTGTTGAAAATGATGTTACAAAGAGTTTCTTCTAATTAATACATTATTAATGTGATTTTCTATATTATTTTTAATGTACCCTTTAAAAAACTAGTAATCTTATTATATACCTATAATTAAATAAAAAGTAAAAGAATATTTTGAGTCAATTTTACTTATAAAATTATATTATAAAAAAGCATTTCATAATAACGTTATGATATGTAATATAGCTTTACAAATTATTCTTAAACATTTACAATAAAAATAAAACTTTTTTAAAATACTTTAAAACATTTATTTATAACATTATATTTTGTTGAATATGATGTTCCAAAGAGTTTCTGAAGATGATGCCAAATACTAATTGAAGCAGTATCAGACAAAAAAATCATTTAATGCTATTTATAATAAATGTAGTCAATGAAAATTTAATGCTGGTTTTAGGAGATGTTTCCCTTTGAGAACAAAAAGCTATTGATATACAACAACCAAATCTGATAGCAAATCTGCAATTTACCTTTGAGAATGAAGACAAATTAGAATTTATTAATTATTTATAATCATTAAATTTGTACAGAGTTTTAAAAATTTTAAAAATAGATACATTAAATTAATATTATTAATGTATTTATATCACAATTTAATGAAACGAAAAAATTTATTAATTTCTGAGCATATATATAATCTTGTTTGGGGAAGGTTGTCTTATTGTTGTGTGAGAACGTTGAGGAAGAGAGAATGGGGCTATGGAGAAAGGAGGTAACAGAAGAAACAAAGAAACAGCTATGGCTTGCAGGGCCTATGATATTTGTGTGTGTGTTTCAGTTCAGTTTACAGATGATATCTGTCATGTTCATAGGCCATTTGAGTGAGTTGTTTCTGGCTTCTGTATCTTTGTCCACTTCAATTGCCAATGCTACTGGTTTCAATGTCATGGTAAGTTCATACCATTTTTTCTGTGTTCTAGTTTATCAACTTGTTACAAAATGTACTTTTGAGATGAAATCTATATATGCATGTCAATTAGTCTGCATATATATCATAATTTATCAATGCATTCCAAAATTTTGCATAAGTCCTGAAGATGTATCTTTCTCAGACAAGAAAAATATAAAACTAGGTACAAATTTCGTTGTTAATTCAGAAGAAATATAATGACAGAGCCTCTAGTTTTTTGCTTGAGGTGTCAGAGTTTTGAATATGGCTTGACATATCAGATTATCATCTCAACATATATAGTCATAGATATGTGTTCAACACTAGTTTTTCTGCAAATTTAGATTTACACAGGTTGCTAAGAATCTGGTATGAACAATGTGAGCTTGAATTTATTTGAGGTCACTTTTTTTCATATTAATCTCTTCGTTTTCTATAAATAAATAAAAGGATGAATATATTTTTTTAATTAATTTCATTCTGTTATTTTTCTTCTACTTGTTGTAAATAATAAAAGAGTAGTTGTTGTTTTAAATTTTAAAATGACTCATTCAAAAAAGTCCATTGCTAAAATTATAAAGAGAATAGTTTGAATTACAGAAATCGAGTAAAACTGTAATTACTATTCGGTCTAGTACAGTGATTCTTAGGTTGGTGTATGTTGACCACTCAAACATGTTATTAATGTCTTGTTCTGACAGTGATAAGAATGTCTTTTCTCAAGGTTTTTCCGGTGACAATTCAAACACCTTTGTGGTATTTTGTTGGGCACATTTATTAAGGTTGTTTCCCTGGTTGATTCCTTCAGTAAAAACCAACAATAAATTTGGTCAATGTGCATACATTGATTTGAGTTAGGAATTAAAATCCCATTAGTCTTATAAAGAACATAATACTTAATTTTGTGATATTAAAAATTAAACATTATTATGCAGTTTTTTGCTTCTGATATATAATGTTAATCTTTTTGACTGATGTTGATGGTTCTCTCTGTATAGATGGGTCTGTCAAGTGCACTGGACACATTTTGTGGTCAATCATATGGAGCAAAGCAGTATCACATGCTTGGTGTGCACACTCAAAGAGCCATGCTGGTTCTCATTGTGATCAGTATACCTGTGTCCATTATTTGGGTATACTTAGAGCCTATTCTAATTCTTCTTCATCAAAACAGAGAAGTTGCAGCATTAGCTCAACTATATGCCAGATATTTGATCCCAAGTCTTTCAGCCAATGCTCTTCTTCGCTGCATTACTAAATTCCTACAAACCCAAAACATAGTCTTTCCTATGGTGCTAGCCACTGGCCTTACTAGCTTGCTTCACTTGCTTCTCTGTTGGGCTTTGATCATAAAATTTGAGCTTGGTATCAAAGGATCTGCCATTGCAGTTTGCATTTCAAATTGGTTTAATACCATAATCCTTGCACTTTACATTAAATTCTCCCCTTCATGCAAAGAAACTTGGACTGGTTTCTCTATGGAATCAGTGCATAACATCCCAAAATTTCTCAGACTTGCTCTTCCCTCAGCAGTCATGGTCTGGTATGATATTGTTTTCTGAACCACCACTTTCTTTCATAGAATATAACAACTTGCATTGCAACCAACATAGTTAATGAGTACAATATCATCTGTCATTTTAAAGGTACAGGAGTTACTTTAATCCATAGTTTGTCAACATATTAAATTAATTCTCTTAAATATGCACACAAGTTAGTCCATATATGCCATGCATGAATTTGATTCTTGAAGCACAAAATCAATATCTCTAATCATATTAGGATTAAGTTATGTGGCTGATAAATAAAGGACTAATGTAATATAAGGTATATTTTTGGAGTATTAAAATGTACGTTTATTTTACTCTTGTAAGAACTTGCTTCTTTTCAATGCTGAGATATTTTAATTGCTACTTCTATTGCATCATTATGTTGCAGCTTAGAATCATGGACGTTTGAAATAATTGTGATCTTGTCCGGTGCTCTTGCTAATGCGAAATTGCAAACTTCAGTTCTTTCTATATGGTTAGTTTTTCTGTTAATATCTTAGATGCTAACCTACTGTCTGGTCTGGGTACTGTGTAGAATATGCTATTATACTTCTATCTTTCTCGTTTGAAACCCCACTTTTTACCCTTCTGAATGACCAACGGTATTTTTTTTTTTTTTTTTCCACCATTTTTAACACATCTGGTATATTTTGGATGGTTCCATTTGGAGTTAGTGCTGCTGGAAGGTTAGTCTTGCAGAACTACACTGTTTATATTCTATTAGTTAGTTTTCAAAACTTGTTAAAACATGTGTATGCTATTACCATATGTAATGCGTGTCATTTTTGCTCATTATTGACCATAACAAGTCCAATTACATGTTTCCTCTTAAACAGTACAAGGATCTCAAATGAACTAGGGGCTGGTAATGCAAAAGCTGCATATTTAGCAGTTAAAGTCACCATGTCCCTGGCCTTTTTGGTGGGGCTTTTAGAGTTTTCTGTCCTTATGTCGTTGTGGAAAGTTTGGGGGCGTGTTTTTACCAATGTGCATGAAGTGCTCACCTATGTGACTTCCATGATGCCAATTCTTGCAAGTTCTGCCTTTATAGATTCAATTCAAACAGCATTTCAAGGTATTGAATAAATTCATTCAATGATGAGGTTCAAAAATTCCATTTTTCCCTTTCCCTGTTGATTGAATGTTAAGGAATTGTATTAATCCAATTCCATCATTTCTCATCTAAAACGATCTAGACTTTGCAGTTTTCATTGAATTGAAACAAAGGTTTAGAATGTGAACTTTTCTGATTCCTTGATTGTGAACAGGTGTTGTCAGAGGATGTGGTTGGCAGAAACTTGGTGCATTTATCAATCTAGGATCTTATTATTTTTTGGGTGTTCCTTTTTCAGTTGTCTCAGCTTTTGTATTCCACATGAAAGGACAGGTAAAATTAAGCATTTGAGAAAAGATTTTGTAGTAATATTAAAATCCTTCGGAATCTGGTTTGTAGCTGAAACTAACAGTGTAATTTATTAACTGAAACTAGTAAATATTAATATGTTGATTCTTCATGAGTGCAGGGGCTATTTTTAGGGATCGTATTAGCACTTACCGTGCAAGTGGTGGGTTTTCTTGTGATCACCTTACGGGCCAATTGGGAGAAAGAAGTAAGTTGTCCTATCTTCAACTTAGTTTTGTTATCAATTCTGGATACTACCACCAGAGATAGAAATATGATAGAGCATAAAATATTGGATGCATTGTCATTGGTAACATCTTAGGGTTACGATAGACAGACTTAAGGAATGACACAAGTTAAAAAGGAGAAAAATCTTATACAGATGAAAAGAAAGTTTGTTACAACTTTAGTTAAATACTATTACCTTTTAAATGAAGTTTATAGCCATTAGCATATTATAAATTAGTTTCATCTTTAGTTAATACAAGATCTTCAACTATTCCCTCAGGTTTAAAATACTCATTTTGTGTGTAAGACTACATATTTATGTTCAGGTTTAAAATACTCATTTTGTGTATAAGACTACATATTTATGAATGGTCTGATAGCATATAACATAATAAGTCCATCAAACTCTTAGGTATCAAAGCATAAGTTTAAATCTCATATTGAATAATAATAAAAAAGGTTGAGCAACATATAAATAAGAAAATCCACAAACCTAATGTATTAAGGTTTTGAGTTAAAAATGGTGTCAGGCTGTTGTTTTATTCGTGTTTGTCTCTCCCATATTTCTCTCCTTTTAACAAGTAGTGTCATAACCGATGGATTGTGACGATGTTGCATGATTATTAAGTACGCGATCTGTGATCTGATGTACAACCAATTTTATATGTTTAGATATTGAATAAAACACTAGATTGGAGGTTAAGGCCTTTTCACACCATAAATTAGTGTTGTTTGTATAGAAATTCTGACTTCCTTCATCAAGGATCTGATCCAACCTACTTCTGTTGTAAGACCATCAAGTTCATGATATTCAGATTTTATGTTTGATTTGGATATTCCTGTTGACTTTTAGAGACCAACACACCAAGCTTAAGCTTTCTTTTACAAACACACATTAGCCTGCAATAGGCTTTCTGCCATGCAAATTTGTGTCCAATTTGCATAAGAAAATCCTGAAATGTCAAGGTCAGGTCATTCTCCATTTTCCCCTGTAAATAACTAAAGATTAGTTTTATGTACTGCTAGTGAAGTGATTTTGGTGGAGATTGCATACTATGTCTCATTATGAAGATATTGTGTTGCAATGTCATGTTCAAGCTGTTTGTTATTGATCAATTGTACATCTTACTAATATTAGGGAAACTTTTAGAAAAACATTATGTAATTTAAGATAAATTTAATGTTACTAAGTAAACTAATTAGTTTTCTTAATCTCGATGAATTAGTTAGGTAGGTGTTATAGAAAAAGATAAGAGAGTATTATCTTTTAGATTTGATTCTTTGGTGGTTGTCCCTTAACTAATAGCAGTTTGTTAATTGTTCAGGCAAAAAGTGCAGCTGTAAGAGTAAGAGGCAGTGAAGTCCAACTTGAGGAGCATCAGGCTGACCAAAATGTTCATACTGCTTCATAGTTCAACAATCTTTGTCCCAGAGTTTTATCTGTACAACCATAATTATACCTTTTTGCAGCACACACTGCCAAAACATATTATGTTGCAAGAAAAGAATATTAAAAAAAATGTGTGAAAAAAAAAAGAAGAAAGTGAGTAAAATATATATTTATTTGTTTGAGATCAAGAAATTGACATTAAAATGAAAGGAAAATGTCATTTTAAAAGGTAATAAATAAATAAAAATTAGAACAATGTTACCATTCATACATTTATTATGGAAATAGAAAAAAGGGAGAATTTTTGAAAACACTAGTTCCCTTACACTTTTTATTTCTCCTAAAATTCAATTGCTAAGTTGGTTTTCAAATTTATGGTTTTTCTTTAAAAGAACGTACCTAAGGTGAATGTGCAATCAGGATTATATAACAGGACAAATAAATAATAATAATTTTCAAAAAGCAAATTGTCGTTATATTATGAAAAACTTTGAAAAAATTAATAAAATGGAGACGATTCTTAAAATTGGATTGGGTCCAGAAATTAGTTACGTTTGGGTTTGGGGAATGTACTAACATTCTATAATAACGCGCGTACTAAGATAGTACATTCAATTAAATAAGTGAAAAGAATCTGCTTTGTTATAATGTTTACTTTTCTAAAAAAAAAAAGTGCGGCCCAACCAATTAAAGAAAATAAAGAATACTTTTTTTTTCCTAACCAAGATTGAGTTTAGTTTTTACATATGGAAAATCAGGGATAATGTAATTTTTAATAAAAAAATTGTTTGTCGATGATATGATATTTTTTAAATTTTAAAAATTTTATATTTATTCTATCTTTAGAAATTTTATATTAAAAATCTGGGTATTTATTGTAAAGTTTCATATTAAATATTGCATTATGCATACAGCCATTTGATATTTAAAAAAAATATTTAGAATAATAATATTAAATATCGAATGTCGCATACGGTTATGTAAGTATCTAAAATTATTAAAAAAAATATGATATTCCAAAAGATTATTTATAAAGTTTCATATTAAATATCATATGACACATGCACGGCCATTAAATATTTAAAAAAAATATTTGAAATAATAATATTAAATACTTGATGACGCGTGCCGCCATATAAGTATTTAAAATTATTAGAAAATATAATACCTCAAAAGATTATTTCCTAAGTTTCATAATATTGCATGACGCGTGCGGTCATTTGAAAAAAAAAATATTTAGAATAATAATATTAAATATCGGATGACACGTGTAGAGTACATACAATTATTAGAAAATATGACACTTCAAAGATTATTTCCAAAGTTTCATATTAAATATTGCATGACACTTGCGGTCATTTGATCTTTAAAATATATTTCAAATAATAATATTAAATACCGAATGACGGTTACAATCATGTAAGTATCTAAAATTATTATAAAAAATATGATACTCCAAAAGATTATTTCTAAAGTTTTATATTAAATATCATATGACACGTGTGCAGCCATTAGATATTTAAAATAATAATATAAAATATCGGATGACGTGTATCGTCATGTAAGTATCTAAAATTATTATAAAATATGATATCCAAAAGATTATTTCAAAAGTTTCGTAATATTACACTACACATGCTGTCATTTAATATTTAAAAAAATATTTGAAATAATAATATTAAATACAGGATAATGCGTGAAGCCATGTGAGTATCTAAAATTATTAAAAAAATATTATACTCTCATATTATTTTTTAAGTTTCATATTAAATATTATATGATACATGCAGTCTTTTGATATTTTAAAATATATTTAGAATAATAATATTAAATATCAGATAACGAGTGGAACAATGTAAATATCTAAAATTATTTGAATTTATGATATCTCAAAAAATTATTTTGAAAATTTCATATTAAATATCGCATTATGTATATGATGTTAAATATTTGATATTTTAAAAAATATTTGAAATAATAATATTAAATACTAAATTAAGTCGTGTAAGTATCTAAAATTATTTAAAAAATATGATATTCTCAAAATTTATTTGTAAAATTTTATATTAAATATTATATAACATATGTATTTATTTAATATTTAAAAAAAATATTTAGATTAATAATATTAAATATCGTATGAGGCGTATTATCATATAAATATATATAACTATTATTATTTTCATAGGCTAATTTAATCATTATGGGATACTTTAGTATGAACTATATCTATTTAGAAGTAAGACTCATCTTTCTAGTGATGTTAAAACTGTTATTTTTACTAGAGGTTCTAAACACTTTGTTGAAATGAAAATTATTTATTGATTTTTTTTTTTTTCTATCGTTCTTTTAAAAAGAGAAAAGTGACAATACAATTTTTTAAAAGGAGCTTGAATTACAAAGCAAACAAAAGTATAAGAATATTTGACTATTAAAAAAAATATCTTCTTAATCGCTGTAACCACTTCTAAATGATTATGATTTTAATTTATTTTATTATTAAAAAATTACCTGTAATAAATAATAATTATATATTCTATAAATATAACATTAAAAAATTTAATAAAAAGCATTTATTTTATAATTATTATTTTTATAATATTTTTTATTTGTTACTATTTAAAAGAAAACAGATATACATGACTACTTTATATAGGAGAATATTTGTTATCCTTTTTTATTATCATTTTTATTCAACAATTTTATCCTTCATCTAACTATCTAACTTTCATACTTAAAATAACTAATACATGCATTTTTTTTTATTCCTAAATCACTTTTTAAAAACTATTCAAAATAGCATTATTTAAATTTAAAAAAAAAAAAATCGGATACACATATGCATACGTATTTTCACTAGCATTTTATGATGACGTTTGACCCAATTAGACCGTTTTAAAATGTCAAGAACATAAATACTACCCAATGAAATTTGGTGTTTATTTTGAATAAACCATCATCAATTAATTACAAAAAATACTGAAGTATTGAAAATTATAAATTAATTTTCTAACGTTACAAAAAATACTGAAGTATTGATCGATTTTCAATTACTTATCATGATTTCTGATAGATGAGGGATTACTTATTTTATTTCATTTTATTTGTTCACTTTAGAGACCATTTAAGAGAAAGAGTAGTTTTTTTCCTTACTTTCTGAAACAACTTCTGAAAAAACAATACATTTTTTTTCAAAATTAATTTGCACAGAAGAATGCATGACAGTATCTCCATCTAAAACTACTATAAGAAAAAACAGCAATGCTTTAAGAATGAGAACTATAAAAGTCAAGTTCTGGATCAAATGCTCAGTGTAAGCAGCTCTAACACAGTAAATTAGCACACACTAAATGAATGTCAAAATCATTAGCTTGTTAAACAAAAATTAAACCAAGGTTCTGCACATAAGAAACCAAAAGGGAACAAACTCAGCATGCCAGAATAGCATGCAATCAGCCAAAATCAACCACAATGTCTACAAAAAATAAATTTTGCTCAGTGCAAAACCTATTTGAAAACCCCTCCAAGAAAATACATATTATACACTTCAAGTGTAAACAATAATTTTTCTTTATGTTGAATAACAAATCAATGTTAAAATCCAGTTTTCCCCACCATTACTTTTTCAAGGGCTCAAGAAAAAGCCCTCAACCAAGGCCTTCCCACTGAGAGATACAAGTTCTGTTGAATGTTGAGAACAAAAATTCAGAGCAAAGGGATCCAAAGAGTACGGTTACTTATTTTTTAATCTATGATAGTTACTTTCAACTCTCTGAACTATTATATAAGTGAGATGCTAATCTGCTGTGACTGCTACGTACTTCTTCCTTTAAAAATCAACATAATCATAGGAGCTTCATGCAGAGAGAGAGAGAGAGACAAGGAAGGAATGACATACAAGCGAAGCTGATACGCAGTGTTTTTTCTCAAATGTATCAGACCCCTCGTGTACTGATGCAACCATCATAGAATATTTCATCCCGGTTGCTAAAATTCTAGATCTAACTTTCTTTTTAAATGTGATCTGTCAGCACTGCAGAACAAAAGAAAAAATTAATTAATTAAATAACACTTACAAGTAAATGGAAAAGACAACAAATTTGACACACTTTCATTATTCAACTCTGATAGAAAAAATGAAATTGCATTCTACACTTCCCTTCCCCTGTAATGCTTCTCGTGAGACTCTTGATGAATTACATATAACATAAAGATATTAAACACCTCACACTAATAGGAATTTGGGTCTCCAACATCTTAGTCATGCTGAAGGTTGCAAAAGTTAGGTGTAAATTGCCACATAAGCAGTTTAGCACAGAAATAAGGTGTGGCAACTAATAGCATTGTTGCTTTCACATAGCTCTATCATTTAAATTTAGTGCAATTAACTAACTTTATACTCTACCTGTAGATTCAATTTTATACCCAATATTTTAACATAGTATATCAAGCCTTGATTACAAACTATTAGGCCACTCTGAAATGATAGGAGGGTCAACATGTTTTACCTGGTAATTGTAGGTCTATTTGGAGGTTTCAATCCAAAAATAGAAAAATCTAGTGACATTGGAACTGGCTCATTTTTTCCCGTATTATCGCCAGCTGCCTGTCTGACACTAACACTGTCATCAAACTTATCTCCTTGCAAGGAATTGCCTTCAGACCCATCACGCCCTGGCATTACTCTCCTAGACTTTCTTGGAGGTGACAAGACAGTAGGACCTTCGTTTGAAATTACATCCGAAACCTTAGATTCCTTCTTAGGGGCAGGTCTTGGAAGTTTAACAGGTTCTGTGGGCAGAGGTGCAGAAGAGAAGTACCTAAAATGGAAGAGGACAGATTAAAAATCAGGGAAAGGGAAAGGAAAGAAACAATTTTTCCAAAGAGAATGGTTATGGTACATACCTGTGCTCTAATGCCTGCTGCACTGAAATTCTAGCTTTTGGATCATAAGTAAACATCTTTGACAACAAATCTAAAGCATCGTCACTTGCCATCGGAAACAAAGAACGCAAAGGTGGAGAGGGAACATGTTGATATTCAACATAATCAGGTAGGTAGATCATATCAGGCCACTGCAAAGGAGATGGAGTTCCAAATGCTGCGAAAATTTTTCCTAATTGATCAATATCACTTGAACCCTACCAAATGACAAAAAAAAACTCATGAAATCACCAGAAGGAGGATACCTAAGTGCACAAAAATAATACACACTTTGAAATTAAAAAGCAAAACGGTGACATAAAAAAATTATCAGAACAGGAATAACATGGAAGCAAAAGTTAGTGATCAACAATGCAGATAAGCACCATATCCAACAGCTTCTGAACTAAATCATAGTTCAGTAAAACAGTTTCTAAAGGTTTTTTATTCAGAGTGCAATTTGAACTAAAAGATGAAGTCAAAAATACACAAAAGAAAAAAAAAAGTTAAATAGTTTAGGGATCCAGTGATTCATCTTTAACCCACAAAAAGTGAACATTTATCCTGTGCCTAATAGTTCATACATAATCACCATGAAAATATTGGTTTACCTGCAGGAAGGGTCGACGAAGAAGAAGTTCAGCAAAAATACAGGCTGCAGCCCAAACATCTACCCCTGGACCATACTGCTTGGTACCAAATAATAGTTCAGGTGCTCTATACCACCTTGCAAACACCTATTCATGTATTATGTGTCAAAAGTGCATATCAAGTAAGAGAAGTTCAAGGTACAAACACTAGGATGAAACATGTTAAGTTCAAGGTACAAACACTAGAGGAGGCAGTGAAGATATGGTATTTAGAAGAAACAATTTTGTTACAAAGAGGCTGATAAGTAAGCTGCTACTGATTCAACAAATTATACTCCACTCTTCAGGAAATGAGATACTTGTTTATCCAACCACCATCCTAAAACATATTCACCAAAATTCTAGAATACTTCTACTTCCAAGTACATGTCCATACTTTTTTACACAATTTTTTTTTTCCTTCCCTTGTTTCCTTTAATTTAAGTTTTGGGACGAAGCCAGGAAGTAATAATAGAGATTTCATGGTAAACGCAGCTTGACTTGCATTGTGTGTTTTCATATAAATTCGAACTAAAGCATCATACAACACCAAACGTGATTATAAAACATCTAGGGAATATTTCTTTGCCTGTCATGCAAATTCTAACCATCCAAAGTTAGGAAAGTTTGCTAGTTCTATTATAGAAGAATCTGAAGAAAGTGGAATAATTAACGGATGAGTTGAGTTTCATTTAAATTTACAATTGACTCAGAATGCTGACATCAATTAAAGAAACCAGTCCGTTTCAAAAGTCCTTCCTCTAGTTCTAAGGATTAAGCCCGCAAACTTAAAGGATTCACAAGACATTATGCATAAAGAACCAAACCTGATGAGTGAACCTGCGGTCTGGGCTTCCAAATACCCGAGCTAAACCAAAATCTGCAAGTTTCAGCTGTCCGTTAGATCCTATCAACAAGTTATTTGGCTTCATATCCCTGAAAATTCATAACAAAACCTCTGAGCTCGGAACTAAAAGCAGGTAATGACTTAGAATGACCATATAAGCATCATAATCTACCTATGTAACACCCATTTCTTGTGGCAAACAGCAAGGCCTTTAAGTGTCATCTGAAGGTAAGATTTTATATCACCGGGTGAAAGAACAATATTCCGGTCCCGTATAACAGCTTCAAGGTCTGTCTCCATGAACGCAAACACAAGATGCAAATTCCCTTTATGGGGAAAGGCATCAATCAGCTCAATAATGTTTGGATCTTTAAGCTCCTTAAGCAGTTTAATTTCTCTCAGAGCCGTAAAATTGACCCCTTCTTTCTGCTTGCCAAGCCGGATCTTCTTAATTGCCACCGTCTGCCCTGTCTGTCCATGCAATGAACACATCTTTATAAGGACCACAAGATAATAATAACAATAACAGTACCATTTTAGTATCATCATCATCATTATTAAATAAAAGGCCACTTCATGAAGACGTGTGCAGCCATAATTCCACACAACAATCAAATAGTATCCATAGCAATAAAATCAAATAGTAGCCACAACCAACACAGAACAAAAAATTAACGGAAACTGGAATACCCCATTGCGAGTTACCACAAAAAGGCACAGTTTTACCAAATCCATTTCTAAACAACTTTAAAATGCATACATTCCCTTTTCACATCACTGCAAGGCTTTGGATGAAAACCTTTTTTCCTCTTATTCAAAGATTTCCTTAACCCAACCTTCAATATAAGAGATTTCAACTTCTTTTCCAAGTTCCAATCTTTATTCAGACCCAATTCTCACAATCCATAAAAAAATATTTTTTTTCGCTGAAAATATACTCGTAATTTTGGTCATACCAGTTCTTTTACTTTTTTTTTTTTACTGTAACGAACAGAACAGAGTTAAAATTAAAAAAAGTTACCTGCGTGTCGATGGCTTTGTAAACGACACCGTATGTACCTTCACCAAGGACCTCACGCTTGAGATACCTATCGGCTACTTTCTTGGACAGATCGAGTTCTGACATTTTTCCCCCAAAATTGGCGGCGAAGACGCAATGAAACTATGAAACACAGCTGAAATTCAGTAACAAAATTGCGAATTTACAAGTGGGTCATCTAGAAATGACTAGGGTTTCTGGTGGGGGAAATCGCAATCTACCTATTGCAGTTTAAATTCAACTTGAAAAATTGATAATAAACAAATGGGTCGCGCTGGAAAAGCCTCAACTAAAAGAACGTTGATAGTTTTTTCTCAGTGCTGTGTGAATGTAGAGAGAGAGAAAGAAATAGTGAAGAACTGCCAGAAAGAAGAAAGAGAGAGAGAGAGAGAGAGAGAGAGAGAGGGAGCGTTAGACAAGTGCAACGGCTACACTACTACACACCCATTTTACTGAATAAAATAAAAAAATATATATATATAATAAACGCTCTTCAAATTGTTTTATTTATTTATTCTTCAAAATAAATACCTTTCGAGTTTCTCAAAATTATAAAAAATAATTGAAAGGTGTCTAATTTTATTTTTTTATTATTTTTTCATTCGGATTCTTGAATAGATTTTCGTTTAACATTTAACTCTTTTCTTCGTAAGTTAGGACCCACATGCCTAAGTTATAGATTTTCGAAAATTAATGGGTTTGTTTGCAATTTTTTTATCAAAAAGTTCTGCCTCTTATTTAAAATAATTACATTGGGATGAACATGAACATCTTCTTGTCGGTGTGATGGTTTATAATGGTTTCTAAGGTGCTTCAAATGTTGAGGGTTGTGTCTTCTTATTCACTAGATAATATTTAAGTATTTACCTTAATGATTTGTAGAAGAAGAATGGAGCTTTTTGTAAGATGAGTAATGGTAATAAACAAGGTTTGATGTGAGATGTTAAAGATTATTGTGAGTATTTAGTGGTTTGATGATTTTTTAAATTTTTTATGTAAGGAGATGTAAAGATCTTAGTTATAATAAAGGTAGGTATGACACATACTATATTTTGTTCTATAAGTTAAACTTCTTGTTACAAGATCACCAAGTAATTCTTATTTTTTTAAGATAAATGTAATAAATGAAAATGATCTTGGAATATTATATAAGTAAAACAGCAAAAATTAGAGAAATCGTGAAAATAAGAGGGTGGAGGAGAAATATAGAGAGTTAAGATTTTGTTTATGAAAAATACTTTAGAAGAGTAAACTATTATTCCTAGATTGTTTCACATCACCTCTTCTTGTTGTTGTCTCATTTGCCTGCATCAGGTTATCGAATTTTTTCTTACATTTGCATATCTTATAAATTAGATTAAATTTAAAATTAAAATTTTACTTTAGATTTAAATTTATGTTCATAATATTAAGTTATTATTAGATGATATTGTAAATGAAATCAGAATGGTATTATTAGATCATGTAAGAAATGAGAAAGGATAAAATTTTAATATTAGTCGTATATTGAGTTTAGCGATATTTAGTTTTATTATATAAGTTAAAATATTTTTATCTAAATTTGAGCACGACATATGTATATATTTTTATTGATGTTTTTTTATTCTAGTTTAATATTTTTATTTTTGTAATAAGTTAATCGTATTGATATCAGATTTGAAAGTGTCCGACCCTAAATAAATTAGAATATTTTATTTTAAAATACCTTATTTTAAATTTTAAGTTATTTATGATGTATTTTATATTGAGTCAACTTTTATTTTTCTTTTTAACAATTGGTATAATATAAATATTGATTACTAATTTCAATTTTATTATCTTTAAGCAAAAGGAACGACTAATGATAAAATTAAATGTTAAATTGTCCACAATATTGAAAATATTTTCAAATTAATACACAAATTTTGTAATATAGTTTAAATTATAGTTTTTGTAAAGTGTAAAATTAAAAAAAAAAATGTTTTTGGCTATACTAGAAAGTTATCAGTTGGATGAAAAAGTGAGTAGTTGGGCCATTACAGTAAGACCAAGCAGTAGCCCATTGGGCCAGATATTAGCTATAAAAAGTAAAAGTAAAAGAAAAAAAAAACGCCCACCGTGGGGCTCGAACCCACCACGACCACAAGGTTAAGAGCCTTGCGCTCTACTAACTGAGCTAAACGGGCATCTTATAAATTAAAAAAATATTAATTATTTAAATATTAATTAGAAAGTTTCATAAAAAAAAAAAATAACGTTAGTTACTTTTAGCACATAAGTAATGTATAATATTGTTCTTAAATTTTAAATTGTAATTAAAGGTTAAAATAAGAATATTATGAAATGTATACAGTTTAAAATATAATAATTAACTTAAAATTGTACGGACCACCGAAAAATTATCGGAAGAAATTATTTTATTTTCAGTTTACCATTTAATTAAGGTGCTTAATTGATTGATAATTGATTACTTTAATTATAACCCATTAAAAAAATATTTAATTATAATCAAGATATTGATAATTGATTATTGCAAGAACTTATATTTGAGTGAGAACAAACTTATGTTTATAGAAAGGTTCTTATTTTTGAGCTAGATTAATTATCTAAATTGCTTAATATAATTATTATTAAAATACAGTGTTCAGTGTTGTGATTTCTGAGTTTATCTCCAAAATTCTAAAGTGCAATGTTAGTTTTCACACATTGAGTAACATTTTTTTTTTTTTCGGAAAAAACTTAAGATTAATGTTACTTACCAACTCATTGAAAATACAACACAAACACTCATAGAATTAGAAGAGAAAGAGAAAATTGTAGCATAGGGCATAGTGCTTAGAATGGACCCTCTGAATCTATGGAAAATTGAATTTCCCCACATAGTAAACAATGCATTTAAATGGATTTATAGTTCTGGAATTTTCTGCTGCTCTTCCAAATTTTTTTATTACTTTTAATCTTCATAAACTTTGAAAAAGATTTATATCTACATAAGCAATAAATTGCAGTTGTTAGAGTGATATAATATTTAGCTTTATCCTCACACTAGAACTGCTGAAGTAAATCCATAAATATTATTATGAAGGGTTGGAAAATATCTAAAATTGCCCCTAGGCCCCTACCATCCCCACTAGAAAAAAAGTTACATAGCACATAATTGATCTGCATTATTAGGATTTGAGAGGGAGGAGGAAGTAAGAGAAGAATAAAGGTTGCAACAACTGCTGGTGGAAACAATTAAGGTATGGGCACTTCTGAGTTACTCATTCAATAAGAACCTTCAAATCATGTGAAAACCCTAACCATTCCTCTGCTCTCACAATGCCATGAATTAAATACAGTTTACCTACTGATCCAAACATCACACAACAAAACAAAAATAATCATTTGGAAAAACAAAAAGAACCACAAAATCCAAACTAAACAAGGCCAAACAAGAACATTTACCTAAAACTTGTTAACTAGTACTTTAAAGTGATATAAGACCACATAAAACCAAAACCTGAATCAAATGCTGTTCTTCCATGTATGATTTGTTCAACCCCTTCTCGTAACTTTACTCAGAGTGAGTACTTTAGATCTAAACGAGGTAGCATACTGCCAAACTTTCCACAACCTCACCACTTTCTTTATCCTTTTTTTAATCTTTATATATTGTACAAGAACCCCACCATCTTCTACTACCCTTTATCTTTCTTTGCCTTTCCCTTTGGTAACATCACATTTTCTTCTTTTTGGGAAGAGAAAGAAGACAACTTTCTTCCATTCTATTCAATTCACCTCACTTTCACTCTGGAATTAACACTATGTCATTGACCCTTTTCCTCTTATGCATCCTTTTCTTCCCTTGCTACCTGTGCCACCCTGACTCACCAGCAACAACCACCCTTAAGCCCGTTTTGGTAACCCCATCCAAGCCTTCAACGACAATCCCTGCATTCCCCGAACAATCTGAGGTTGCAGGGTGCCCTCTTACCCTCTCGGATGAGCTCTTTGATGGGATCAAGAGTGCATGTGGTGGTGCCAAAAGTGGTGGTGACATGGGGCTCCACCACAGCAGGTGCTGCCCGGTGCTAGCAGCATGGTTGTATTCTGCATATTCTTCTACTGCACTAGGCATGTTAGGCCATAGGCATAGCAGTGTTCGTGGCCATGCTACATCAGTATATGACATGATGCCTTTGCTGCCAGATGACTCAGAAACCTGTGTGAATGAGCTGGGAAAGGCTTTGGAAGTGAGGGGAATTGAACTCACCAAGCCTAATGAGACTTGTGATGTGGTGTATTGCTTTTGTGGCATTAGGCTGCACCACTTGACATGCCCAGATGCATTTTCTGTTAGCCAAAGTGGGGAGCTTGTGGGGAATGCAGATGTGAGAAGGTTGGAGAAGAATTGCTTGAGTAGTAGCGCTGATATCAATGGCTTGCCAGGTCTTGGAGGGTGCTCTAAATGCTTAAATACCCTCTATTTGGTGAGTTTTTCCCTATATATACATACAAAAAAAGTTACTCTTTTTCTCTAGGGTATTGTTTTCATGTTTCGGTGTCATTTGCTTAGTTCAATGTGATTTGGAAGTTGATGGATCTTGTTGAAAGTTGAAGATCAAGATGGTGTTTTGGTTTTTCATTTTCATCTTCTTCACTCATGTTTGGTACTTAGTAAAAGTTCTGTCATGCTTTTGTTTACTTCTGATGTTGGTTGCTTTTTAAGCTTTTTCACAGTTCTTCACGCGCCTTTGAAGTTTGTGTGGTTCACGAACATGGATGGCACCAATGGTGGATTAGTAGTGCACTTTGTAACTCAGCAACTATTTCTTTTTCTGTCACATGAGAATTTAGAGAAACCAGTATTAACTCTAATGTCTCAAAAATCAAGTTCTTAAATAAACTAATATAGCTGGGAAATATTAAGCAATTAAGTGCAATGGCACTATCTTGGTACTTCAAATTAAGTTGTAGTATTGGATTATTGGTATTAAGAGGACAATTTAGCTAGCATCAGTCCTTTTAGATAATTCTCTTTTGGATGTATGAAAATGACTCAAATAAAATGGTCTTATGTGAAACTAGCTTTCTTTTTATTATGATTTATGACAGATAGTGTCATTTGTTAAATGCTTGAGACCCCATACAATTTGACTGTTCCTATCATTAGCCTGCCCTGGTCATAAATGATGGTTTCTTAATATAGAATTTTAGTTTGTTCTTTTTCTTTCTCTCATATATACCTACAGATCTTTTACTTCTCTGATTCTTCTGAGTCATTCATCCTATTGTCTGTCATGATCACATGTTTTAGCAAGCATCATACAGTTTTGAGAATTAGATACCAGCATCATTTGTGGCTGTGTTTGGATTTGTCGTTCTTGTTTCTGATTTTCAGTTAGGAGTTTGCAGAAATGTTGCCCCTTGTCGCTAAAATCCTAGAAATTGCTTCAGAATCTTAAATTGTCATATGAAGTCTCATGCTTGGTGTCACATTTTTTGTTGCATTTAAAAACATTATTCAGGGTTGCTAACAATTTAATAATTGCACACTGCAAAAGTATTAAAAACCTTGCATTTAGGTAGTGTATTAGCTTTGATATGCATCTGAGACCATTTTTGCTATGAGTGGATGTTACACCAACCAAGATGGTATTTAAGAAGCTTTGATGCACCAAACCAAACCCCTTTTGTGTAATCACTTGTAAGTATTATATGCAACCTCTTTTGACATTCTCATTGAAGTATTACTTCTACGCAGCTTAACAAGAAGTCTTCAAATTCAAGCAAAGCAGAAGACAGGACCACCAAGATCCACAACAAAGACTGTGAGCTTATGGGCTTGACATGGCTTCTGGCTAAAAATAGGACAGCTTACATGCACACAGTTTCAGCTGTTCTCCGAGCTTTGATGTTGAACACTGATGGCTCTTACCCTCAATCCTGCTCTCTAAACAGTGATGGAATGCCTCTTGCTGTGGACTCATCTGAAATCTCTAATCACTCTTCATCAACCAACCTCCAACCACTTATCTCTCTTTCTTTGTTGCTACTTTGTTTGCTACTACTACCTATGCATCTTACCATGCTATCCTCTTAGCTCTGACATGAGCCAAAAAAAGATCTCAAACATGACATTTTGTAGATTTGGATCTTTATGTTGTTGCTTAGGAATGTAGTTTTTTCTACGTTATTGATTGCAGGGTGTGTATGAAGTGAGATAAGTGCTTGTAAGACAGGACAAGAGAAATTAACTTAACCATGCAACCATACATAGATGATAAAATCACAAAGTGACTTTGTTATTTGATTATATGATAACTAAATAACTTTGCATCATAATTCATCCATGTATGGTTGCATGATCTAGATTTCTTTCCTTCACCCTTTTGAACAAACACTCCTCTCACTTGATAAGCATTCCTTGATTGCAATAGGGTAAGGTGTTTGATATTTGCCACGGTTTTGTTTTGTGGACCACCATAATAGGAGCTTGTGAAATTGTTTTCAAGGGACAACATTTGGAAGTAGTGTTCAGTTATTAGGGTGGCATTTTTCATGAGACAGTTATATGCTTCAGGGGCAGTTTAAGGTTTATGGAAAGTCAACTTCCTCATCAGAATACTAAAATTCTCTGTTGTCTGCACTTGATATAGTGAGGTTGGTTTTTGCTGGCTCAATTATTCCAAAAACAATGACTTGTCACAAGTTCAGCATGCAGAAATTATGAATCAGCCAACAGGGAAAATTTTGATAGTGGTAAAGAAGACAAAAATGAAAGTTAAAAGCAATCACGAAAAATGTTCTTAACATGTAAGGATTTTTTTTACATCTACCCTTAGAAAAATTATCACATGAAAATGCCATTTTTGAAGAAAAATCACCTATTGAAATAGTTTTGCAGGGTACAAAAGAAATATAAGCAAGACAATTAGGACGAATAAAAATTAAATAAAATTAAGCACGATTATCATGGCATTCTAATATGATTAAATTAATATACAGTTGGACAAACAGTGTGAATAGTTGGGCCTATTAGAGTGACCAAGCAAAAGCCCATTGGGCCAGATGACAGCTTTAAAATGGAAACAAAGACGCCCACCGTGGGGCTCGAACCCACGACCACAAGGTTAAGAGCCTTGCGCTCTACCAACTGAGCTAGACGGGCTTGTTATTTGTTTTCAAAGATATTTAAATAAAATTTAATTATATTGTTTTAAATAAATATATATTTCTCCTCTTAAACAAATGTTACCTACAAGTTGGGGACCTCACTCTTCAAGAGGATAAGGGTGACCATAATAAAGGCACAAACTTTTTGTGAATAATTCTTTTGGGAAAATGACATATTAGCAAATTGGAAGGATCAGTTTGGCAGTCACTTTTGACTCGAGTATTTGACTATTAAGCAGAGTACAAAATTGAAGCCATTCATTTTTATTTTTTATTTTTTATTTATTTTAGCTTTCTGAGTCTTCATAACTAGGATATGTTTGCATGGACTTTTATTTTGGGTATAGATGAATTTTTATTAAAATCACATAAGATTATTATAAATATAATAAATCTCTTTTACGTGTATTTGACATGATTACATTCAAATCGAGATGACTAATTGAGTTAAAAATACATATGATTTAATTAATCAAACTGAACAAGTAATGGAACTATTAACTGTTGATAATCAACAAATAATGACTTTAAGCAAACTATTGTGCACATCAACTTTTAGAAATCAATATTGTAGTTTTTAGTACTGCATTTATTGATACTTATCTTACTTTCGCTGTATAGATACACAAAATACTAAAAATAAAATTAAAAACTAAATTAGGGGCTTTTAATACAAGAAAAAAATTATATTGAATAATCATGAATTTGGAGAATAGTTAATTTTAAAATTGTAATTTTTACAAATGACTAAGATCCGTTTACTTAGTAGAAAATATTGTTCGGAAATTTCAGTATAATAGAAAATGAAATAATCTTTTGAAAAAATCTATTTAAAACATTCTCTTTTTTTAATTTAATATAGATTTCATTTCTCATGAATATTTTATATTCTTTTTAGATTTTTGGACTAACTAATTATTTTTCTCGTGATGATATTCCATTATTTAGAACACCGTCGTGAGTATAACAAAAGTGGTCAATCATAATTTTAAGTATGATAAGTCTTATGATTCCGTAATTTAGTTTCATTTAGGCTCTCTTTTTTTTCTTTTCTCTTTATTTAGGGTTAGATTCATATTTTAACGGTAGGATCAACTAATGGATAAAAACTTTGATTTGGATTAAGCTTATGTGATACGTTGATTCCAAAGTTTTGGCATTCTTGGAGCTTATGTTGGTTTAAAAGTTCCTATTGTGTTTTGCACTATTTTGGGAGTTAGAAGTTGGTCTTGAAAATTTCATAGGAATTAAGTTACTTCTTAAGGGCTAAATAAAACTGAAGATGAGTTGAATTTTGTGTACTGGATATTCTTTTAGGTATGTGTTTACTATAAGTGTTTACTATATCATTTATTTGTTTATATAAATTTTATGTGAAAAATTAATTAATGTATCTTTTTATCTTTTATTTCTTTTATAAAAAAACATTATAAACATATAAGAAAATGCACAAAAACACATTAACTTAATTTGTTTCACTTATTTTAAATCTTGATTTAATTGGAATCAAAATTTACAATAAGTGACCTAATCGAGAATTTATATGAAAATAGTCATATATTTACTTTTATAAATACGAAGCTAAATGTACTTTATTGATAATCTCAATTTTTAATTAAAAAATATTTTTTATTTATACTCTACTTCTAAAATAATTATTTATCTATCTTGCTAAAAATAATGTAACTAGTTAAAAAATTAGGTTATTTTTAATGAAATCATTTTAAAGGTATATATTGATTATTGTTACCTCACTAAAAGTAATGTAACTATTTTAAAAATTAGGTTATTTTAATAAAATCATTTAAAGGTATATATTCATTATTGTTATGTAATGTATTCCTAAAAAGCTATAATTTTGGACTGTATAAACCAAATATTAGATTAATTTGGTTTGATCTAATCTTTTTTAAAATATAAAGGCTATAATTTTGGACTATATAAACCAAATATCAACAAGGTTTGAAGCATCTAAGCTGAAGAATTTTTGCTTTGATGATGAAAAATGGATTTTTTTGTTGACCATAATATGCAAGTTGTGTTGAAAACGATGTGCATGCTCAGTCACAAGGAGACAATGGGATGGGTTTTGTTTAGTTTTGCTTTATTTTCAAAACCTCGTGGGAATGTGGGCTTTATGAGTCACCATCTCACAAGTGGAACAACAAAATTTGGCTTACATCTTCACATTACATAACAAGTGGCAAGTTTTAGATGAAAATAGATTATTAAAACATATCATATAAATTTTGTAACCATCCTAATATAATTATACCAATAAACTAAAACACAGTTTCTTAATATTATATATTAATAAAGAAAATAATACTCACGTATTTAATTCAAGAAATTACTAAACAATTTCAAACTTCAAATATAATACGTAATTATATACATCAAAATGTGAAAAAGACATTTTTATATGGTTATCCAAAGTACTATCATTCACCTACATTTCTATTTGTTCTCATATCACATCCAAGCAATGCTAATAAAGTAGGATGAGTTATGGATTTAAAAGACTTCATATAAATTTATTAATACCAACCATCAAACACATTTATTGTTCATTATGCATATAAAAAGAACCTTTACTAGAATACTTAAATTCTCTATAAGTATTATTTTGATTTGAAGTAGTCACTTTAAATTAGCTTAAATAGAATTTATTTATTTTTTCTAAAAATTCTTTTATTTATAGAATTTTTTATTTAATAAACTTTGTTTTAGTACCAAATATTCCAATCTCTTCTAACTTGAATAATGGGTATCGGATTAAATATTTGATTATTAAAAAATAATCTCTTATTATTATATAGGAGTAGTTTTCATCTAATAATTTATAAGTTATTGTTACCACATGAGGTCATTTGGTTAAACATATCACAATCTTTAAACCTTAGAGCATGTCACAATCTTTAATTTGTTGGTTTTGGTTACTTTAAAATTTTACGTTCACATATCATCCATCTAAACATTCAAATCACTCATCCAGTGTTAAGTAAGATAAACTGAATGACACCAATAGGGTGAAATATCGAGACAAATAAAATATTGATCATTTATTATAAATTTATAGCATGTCACTTCATCGACTCGCTTGATAATTGTTACGTGTTTGACAAAATGCCACATATATGGGATGACTTATGTGTATTAGATTTGAACTCAAAGATTAATATATGTCATATTTATGTGATAAATGATAGTAACATTTCTTTATAAAAATATCACTCGAAAGTTTTTGACTTTACAAATTTCTATCAAAAACTACTTACTTCTTATTTTCAATTACTAGTAAAAACTTACATTGATTCTCAAATTCAGATACTTTCATCCAATAAAATTTATACTTTTTATCAAATTTTCTAACTATGCATTCAAATCATACATCATTAACTTAGTAGCACTTTACTACTAATCAAATCACTCACTCAAGTGTCTAAGTAAGACAAATGTAATGACACCAATAGGTGAAATACCAAGATAAATAAAATATTGACAATTTATTATAAACTTATAAGATGTTGGGCACTTTTTTGACTCATTTGATAAACTGTTTATTAGGTGTTTGGTGAAATATTCCACCTATCTGGGATGACTCGTGTGTATTAAATTTGAACTCAAAGATTAATATATGTCATATTTATTTGATAAATGATAGTAACATTTCTCTATAAAAATATCAGTCCAAATTCTTTGGCTTTACAAATGTCTATCAAAACTACTTAGTTCTTATTTCTAATTACTAGTAAAAACTTACATTGATTCTCAAATTCAATGTTTAGTAAAATACCCTACCTATCTGGGATGACTCATGTGTATTAAATTTGAACTTAAAGATTAATATATGTCATATTTATTTAATCAATGATAATAACATTTATTTATAAGAATATCACTGAAAATTTCAATGACTTTACAGATGTCTATCAAAACTACTTCTTATTTCCAATTACTAGTAAAAACTTACATTGATTCCTAAATTCAGATACTTTCATCTAATAAAATTTAGACTTTTCATCAAATTTTCCAACTATGTATTCAAATCATACATTATTAACTTAGTAGCATTTAACTACTAATCAAATCACTCACCGAGTCTCTAGTAAGACAGATGCAATGACACCAATAGGTAAAATAAGGAGACAAATAAAATATTGATAATTTATTATAAGCTTATAAGATATTGGACACTTCTTCAACTCACTTGATAAATTGTTCATTGTGTGTTTGGTGAAATACCCTATCTATCTGAGATGACTCATGTGTATTAAATTTGAACTCAAAGATTAATATATGTCATATTTATTTGATCAATGATAATAACATTTCTTTATAAAGATATCACTCGAAATTCTTTGACTTTATAGATATCTATCAAAACTACTTACTTCTTATTTTCAATTACTAGTAAAAACTTACATTGATTCTCAAATTCAAATACTTTTATCTAATAAAATTTAGATTTTTTCATCAAAATTTCTAACTATGTATTCAAATCATACATTATTAATTTAGTAGCACTTTACTACTAATCAAATCACTCACCCAAGTGTCTAAGTAAGACAAATCAAATGACACCAATAGGTGAAATACAGAGACAAATAAAATATTGACAATTTATTATAAACTTATAAGATGTTGGATATTTCTTTGACTCACTTGATAACCCATTCATTATGTGTTTGGTGAAATATCCCACCTATATAGGATGACTCATGTGTATTAAATTTGAACTCAAAGATTAATATATGTCATATTTATTTTATCAATAATAGTATCATTCTTTTATAAAAAATATCACCGGAAACATTACGACATATATTTATCAAAACTACTTACTTCTTATTTTTCAACTAATAATAAAAACTTACATTAATTCTCAAATTCCAATACATTCATCTAATAAAATTTAAATTTTTCATAAATTTTCTAACTTTGTATTAAAATTATACATTATTAACTTAACAGTAAAAACTTACATTAATTCTCAAATTGGAATACTTTCATTTAATAAAATTTAAATTTTTCTTAAATTTTCTAACTTTGTATTAAAATTATACATTATTAACTTAATAGAACTTTACTACTAAGTTTTCATATTGTTATAACAATTCAATTAAAGCCATCACATTTAGTAACGTATTCACATCTAAACAATAAATAAATGAAACAAAATATAAAACATTACAACTATTTTAGTACATCATATATATCCTTTAAAAATTATTTAAAATAAACAAAAATACATGTTAGCATATATATAAATATTGATAAAACGATGTATAATTATTCAAAAAAATATTTTTTTTAAGGAAAACATTTTCCTCACTGAATAATGGATTATCACTTGAGAAAAAAAATAAATATTAAAACTTTGTTCGAATCAAAGAGATAGTGTAAAAAGTAAGAAAAAAAGGGAAAGAAAATAAAAGATAAAATCTTTTGGAATAAATGAAGAGAGAGGAGAGTGAAAGAAAAATGTGTAATAGAATAAATTTGCTCGTATATTAATATATTTATATAATAATTTAGAAAATAAATTTTGAAAATAGAAATTAAAGTTAAAATAAAATTCAAATTAAAAAAAATTATTACAAAACCTTAATAAATAAATAAAATATTATTTCAGAATAACAGTACATTAAAATAAATCATCAAAATTTAAGTTTTCTAGTTTTATTTTTTTTATTATTTTGATATTTTTATTTTAATTATTTATTTTTTTATATAAAAATATATTAACAAAATATTAAATTTATTCATTTATTATAATATAATATAATTGTAAGTATTTAATTATTATTTATATCTTTTATATATATATATATATATATATATATATATATTCAACTTTCTTTCTTCGGTATTTACCGTGAAAAAAGTTTGTGTGGTTTTTCGTTCTTCTGTGTCTCGTTTTTTCTTTCTTGAACTATAAGTGCATTTCTCCACTGCCTCTTCTTCCTACTTCTGAAACAAACCACCGTAAAAAAAAGAATAAAAAAAAAATTGGTATTTTAATTTCACAAAACTACTTTCTCTTCCTTTCCGTTTAAAGAGGGGCAAACAATAAAAGAAGTGGGTTCCATTTTCACCTTTATTGGTTTCCTTTATCGTAACACATTCTCAAACGCTATTCAAAAATTATAATTCACTCTATCAAAGACTAAAATTAAAGAGGAATTAAAATAATTCTAAACCTATTTTTGGACAATTATTTTTCTTTCTAGGGACTTTTATCATTTTTGGATTAGCGATAGGAATATATTATTAAACATAATATTTTTTTTTCAGTTGAGATTATTAATAGGAAGTCAGTCTCATATTTTTTATTATTTTTAATAAATTTGAAATGATAAAAAATAGTGCAAAGAAGTATTTCTCGGAGTAAGTGAAGGTGGACGCCGTTCACCGACATTTAAGGGTAGGACAAACTTGCCCTTCAATTATTACAAAATGACAAAAACCTCAGTGATTGTTTCTTCGTCCCAAGAAACTGGTCCATGCATGCTCCACCACTACAGATAATATATTTTAATTCTCTTTTTATTAACTTTTATTTCAATCTTTATCTTTGAATTTTCTTCCAAAAATGTTGGGGTGTCAAATTAGGTTAGATTGATTTGAAAAAAAAAATATATTTTTCTAAATATAAATTAAACTGAAATATTCACTTAACTTGTGATTAAAGAGGTTGAAGTTGCATTGGGTGGGTTGTTTCGAAACCGTAAATCCATTGCCAACAAATTTTTATAATTTGTATTATTATTTTACTACAATTATTTGTTACTTTCAGTAATTTGACATTTTATTTAATAGTAAAGTGTTTGAATAGTTTTATTTTTTTTAATTATATTAGTAATACTTTAATCATATAATATTTATAATATTATTTTTAATTATAATTAATATTTAATTAGGTAATAATATTATATTCAATATAATAAATATATGAAAGAAAAATAAAATATAAATGAGTTAAATCATTTAATCTATCAACTTCTATTAAATTAAATTAGATTGGATTACAAAATTTTTAAGAAATAAAGTTTTATTCATTTTTAACTTAACTCATATAAGACTAGTTCATTGTAATATTCATAATAAAATATTTCTCTATCTTATAAATTTTTTCTTTAATACGATTTTTTTATAAGATTTACACTTTTATAATTATTATAGTTTTTTTTTATAAATCTGCATTTTAAATTTAAGATTTGATTATATGACTTCTATATTAATAATATTTAACACAAGGATAAAGGGTAAAATTGACGATGAAAAATAGCTTTATACTATTTTCTAGTTACAGACGAAAATATATGATAAGTTTAATGAATTTTATAGTTACTTTAAAATTATGCTAAAATCATTTTTATCAAATAAAAGTATAAAACATTTTACACTGATAATATACAGTCATTAAACTACAAAAAAAGTCGATGAATGCGTTTTATAACATAAGAATATCATTTCCGATAATGAACTTTGTGTAAAATCATTTTCAGTAATTCGAATATAAAACAATGTATGTAAAACATTGCAAACCATTTTTTTTTATTGGTTATATAATTAGATTGTAGGGGTTATCATAATATATCAGTCTCTTTAATTTTTTTTCAGCGTGAAGAAATTTTTTAACGAAATCAAATTTAAGAAATTTAATTTATGGTCTTTTGATAGTGAATTTAGGTTATATTTAAAAAAAAAATCTTATTTAAAAAATGATCTTTAAATGATTAACTTAGTGATGGTGTTTGTCTAACGAGATATTATGTTTATATTGATGTCAAAATACTCATTGTTCGTATGAGAATTTCAAAGAAATCCACAACTTAGATAAATAAATATTGATAATTTTAGTTTTTAGATGCATTGGTGGACAAAAGATATTCTAAACAATTCTTTCATGTTGTTTTCATGATTGTGTCGTCAATGATATTAGCTAGGTCTTTTTCTTGCTGATCCTGTTTTATTGTATATTTTTATTTTATTTTATTTTCTATATATATATATATATATATATCTATCTTAGAGTAGGCTTATATTAAGTATTTGCATGAATTTTTTCGTAATTATGTTAGAGAAAAAAAATCGTGAATTAGCATATTCATTAAAAAGGTTAACAATATAATTAAAATATACAGGGACGAAGTATCAGACCAAATCTAAATTCAAATGTTAAACTAAACATGGATATAACTAGGAACACTTTAAAACATTAAATTATAGAAATGCAGATCAAAACGTCATAAAACTGCACATTCGATTTTTTATTTTTTATTGTAAAAACTTCAGAAAACCTAATTTATTTTACAAATAATATTCTAAAAACAATTTAAATTTTCAAGAATCTTTATCAGCTCTAACTTTATCGATGACTAACTATGCATACACGATTTAATTAATAAGAATATGAAACTCAACTATTGAATTGACCATATTAACCTTTTATAAACAAATTATCAAATATATGCAATCTGGCTCACAATTTTTTTAAATACTATCTCGTATATTGTTATAAGAGGTGGTAGGAGTTTGCTTGAGAAGCTCACTTATAAGGTTGGTATGATATTAATGGTAGCAAAGTTTGTTCACATATTAGTTGTCACGTATTTTATCTATTTGATTAATGGAGATTTTCTTTATAATAACCTTTTTATACATAAATTATTTCCATTTTATTCTTTATATGTTGTAACTGTTTTTTATAATTAACTACTCATAATACAAAATTATTCTCAATAAAATTATAAAAATTAGTAACAATAATTTATTTATATAATTATTTTAAACACATCTTTTATATTTTTAATATATATTTTAGCAACATTTTTATTTTAATAATGTTTTTTTATTTTTTTATTATCATAAGGTAAAAAGTTGACACATAATGTGTTTCCCCTGGTTTGTATTATTATTATTATTATTATTATTATTATTATTATTATTATTATTATTATTATGTAAAACTTTATAGTGTATTTGAATGATAATTTTTTGAAAGTTAAGTTATTTCTAAAGAAAAATTATAATGTTTTATAATATACATGTTGTTGAGATAAAACATTTAAATTTTTGTTGAAATTATAAAATTTATAATAGCAATTTGGTTTATTGAAATAAAACAAAATTTAAATCTCACGAAAAAATAAAAAATTTGAAAATTTTCGCATTTACTTAGTATTTCACTAAGCTTAGTTTTAATCGAGATATACTCAACTCAACCGTATATATATATATCGTTAAGCTTGATTTTCATTAAAATCTTATCATTTCAACTTTGTATTGATACAAGTTTTCCTATTTATAATTTTCTTAATATCAAATAAGAAAAAATTGATTAACTTTACCGATATTTATTAGAAGACTTCCTATTGATATCGATAAGGAACTAAAAAAAAAACCTAAATTATTGACTAAAAATAGTATTTTTTTTTTTAAATTGAGTGGTTAAACATGGACAGCAGAACTGTCCTTTCACTAAAATATATTTTTAAAAGACACGCTCTCTTCTCCTTAATTGATTAATGTAAGATGAGAAAATTATGAACTTGTATTTGATACTAATTTCATATTAATTGTTGGATACTAGAGAATTGATGTGACCTATACCATAATATATTAGTTGAAAATAATGTTTATTAGTGTAGATTTAGTGGTTAAACATGGTTAACAGAGGTAACCCCAAAATTAATCACATTTCACAAATTGACTCTTGGCATGGTTGAAAATGGGAAGAAGGAACACACATGCCCCACCATGGTCCACTGATTTTGACACACTGTGGAAGAAACAACAACAACAATTAATTCCCACTCTCCAAAATGAATATTTTTAATTAACAAAAATATTTTTAATTAATTACCAAAATTAATTAACAAAAATGTGGCCTATAAAAGGATCTCACTCATCTCATCACTTTCATTATCTCTTTCACTTCAACACTCACACACTCACTCTTGTTATGCTGTCTCTCACTTCATTCCAACGTTTCTGTTTCTTCACGGCGGTTATCCGCTGCGTCGCGGCTGCAGATGCTACCGTGGACCCTCAAACGGTGCGTTTCGACACCGGCGGTTTGAGCAGAGACGTTTTTCCCAAAGGCTTCATATTCGGAACCGCCACGTCGGCGTACCAGGTGGAGGGCATGGCCCACCAAGACGGTCGCGGCCCAAGCATTTGGGACGTTTTTATCCAAAAGCCCGGTTCGTAAACATTCTCAATTTCAATTAATTAATTATTTTTTTAAAATTTAATTATATATTTTATCTCTCTATTACACACTAAATCTTAACACATTTTAAACTACTTACTTTCTCATTTTTGCTTATTTTAATAATCTACTAAACAACACAACACAGTACAAGCTACGTTGTTTTGTGTCGGAAAAAGACGTTAGTTTCACGATCACGGTGTCTTTTGCGTCGCAATTTCTGGTGAAAAGCAAGATGCGAATGTCACCAACAACAACGTGTGAAAATTCAGTTCGGTGATTAAGTTAGTTGAGATGTAGCTTAAGATACACTAATGGTAATTAATATGCAAAGTACAATTCTCAATTATAACACAAGTTTATCAAAAAAAAAAAAAAAACTAAAAAATAAATCTTCATACTAAAATCACAAATATTTCTTAACATCAATTAAATACAAAACAGGTATTGTTGCAAATAACGGGACGGGAGAAGTTTCTGTTGATCAGTACCATCGCTACAAAGTAAGTAGCTTTTATTTTATTTTTTTAATTATTTGTTATTTTTGTTGATTTTTAATATGCTGATAACTGCATTGCGTTGAATATAGTAAAATGTATACATGAATATTTACGTTCCGAATATATCTCAGTTTTGTCTATTATATTTATAAAATTTAGTAGATCCAAAAGCTGGTATTTAGTTCTTAATATTTGAAAGAAAGAAAATTCTGGTTTAATTTGAAGAGCTTTTCATTTGTTTATTTTAAGTTTTTTAAAATAAAAGAAACTAAAAAAAAATCTGAAGTCTAATTAAAATCAGAATTTATTTTAAGTAAATTCTATATAAAAATCATATAAAATAAAAAGTATTTTTATGGTTATAAACAAAAATATTTTTTTTTCGTTTTTAAAATATCTAATAAAAAATAATTATTGAATTATTTTACATCCGAATTACCCATTTTTTAAATTTGTAACAAAGGGACCCTGTATTTATAGGTTCAAAGGCCTTTCTTGACCTCCAACTACAACTTGTTTCATCTATGTATTGTGATTGATTTATACCTGTAGTTTTTTCTCTGCTAGAAGCAACAATGTGAGCTAAAACATGTTTAATTTCACAGGAAGATATAGATCTCATGTCCAAACTGAATTTTGATGCTTATCGGTTCTCAATCTCGTGGTCCAGAATTTTTCCAAGTAATGTAGCAACATTTGTTTTACTCATTTGGCCATAGCTGAATTAAATTGTTAAACTCCATTAATAAATAACTGAGTTTCAATTTCACCATTACTGCAGATGGAACTGGCACTGTAAATTGGAAAGGTGTGGCATACTACAATAGGTTGATCGATTACTTAGTAGAAAAAGGTAACTTTTATAGCATACTCAATATTTGAAATTTAGTGTTCAACTTATTCTTATTGTTCATCATTTGTTCCTCATTGAATGTCTGCAACTATTGCAGGTATTACTCCATATGCAAACCTCTACCACTATGATCTTCCTTTGGCACTTGAGGAGAGGTACAACGGATTATTGAGTCGCCAAGTTGTGTAAGTACCTCAATATATATACAAGAATAAAATTGAATACTTGATCTTTCAAATGCATGTTTTTGTAAATTTGTAAGTCTGATAAAAAAGTTTATGTTGACATGATAAAAAATGCAAAGAAGGAATGACTAACAAGAATGCTTAAAATGTTGCACAGGAAAGATTTTGCAGATTATGCAGAATTTTGTTTCAAGACTTTTGGAGACAGAGTTAAGAATTGGATGACGTTTAATGAACCTCGTGTGGTGGCTGCTCTTGGCTATGATAATGGTTTCTTTGCCCCTGGAAGGTGCTCAAAAGAATATGGGAATTGTACAGCTGGTAACTCAGGCACTGAGCCTTATATTGTTGCACACAACTTGATATTGTCACATGCAGCTGCTGTTCAAAGATACCGAGAGAAGTATCAAGTAATCTTAATATATCTAACCCTTTTGTTTAAGTAATGTTCTATATAAAAGAAAAAAAATAGGAAGTTAAAATGAATTGAATTTCTTCCATGAATTAAAATCAGCTTATGCATTTAAACAGAAGTGCATAAGTTGATTTTAACTTAAAGGAGAAATTCAATTCATTCTTTTCTTGTTGTGGTTGTAGATAAGTTTATCAAAACAAAATCTTAATTAGGATGCTAAAATGTTCGTATGTGATGATGAATGTGGTTGTTTTAGGAAAAGCAAAAGGGAAGAATTGGAATCCTCTTGGATTTTGTTTGGTATGAGCCTCTTACAAGATCCAAGGCTGACAATTATGCTGCTCAAAGAGCCAGAGACTTTCACATTGGATGGTAAAAATCTTTGGTATTTGTTTATTGTTGATCCTACATTACTTGTTCAAGTATTTAATTTTGACCTGTGAAAACTTTCACACACTTGATAGCAATTATAGTGCTTGAATTCACCAGGTTCATTCACCCTCTTGTTTATGGAGAGTATCCAAAGACTGTTCAAGATATTGTTGGGCAAAGACTCCCCAAATTCACTAGTGAAGAAGTTAAAATCGTGAAGGGTTCGATTGATTTTGTTGGAATCAACCAATATACTACCTACTATATGTATGATCCTCATCAATCAAAACCTAAAGTCCCAGGCTATCAAATGGATTGGAATGCAGGGTTTGCTTGTAAGTCAATGCTTCCTTTAGCCATTGATTAAAATATTTTCTGTGCATTTCCATAACTATCATTTTTGTTTTGAACATTGAAGATGCAAAGAATGGAGTGCCAATTGGTCCAAGAGTAAGTTTGAACTTAGTGAATGATATTCATTACATTACAAGTGCCCCTACCACCATGCAGTGACTAATTTTTATAAGTTGAATTTTTACAGGCTAATTCTTATTGGCTTTACAACGTACCATGGGGCATGTACAAATCATTGATGTACATAAAGGAACGTTATGGCAACCCAACAGTGATTTTATCTGAAAATGGTAAAATTATATATTAGGACTTTCTATTATGATAAAGTATTTCTGTTTTCACTTTTGTTTATAAAATGACTTTTTTGGTTTCATGTTTACAAAACATTATAAAGGAACCACTGGCTGTATGGCTTTAACTATTATTGTCCAGATCTTTGAAAACAAGATACAGATTGAAAATGACTATTTTGTAATTAAACTAAGCATAAATGGACTTCTAACTTGTTGCTTTGTCTTTTTTATCTTCCATTTTTGGCTTGGTGTGACATTAGAATTCTGCTTTTTCAATCTTTTGTATGTAGGCATGGATGATCCAGGTAATGTGACTCTTCCCAAGGGTTTGCATGACACCACAAGAATCAACTATTACAAAGGCTATTTGAGTAACCTAAAGAAGGCTGTTGATGATGGAGCAAATGTGGTTGGCTACTTTGCATGGTCTTTGCTAGATAACTTTGAATGGAGGTTGGGTTACACATCAAGGTTTGGCATTGTCTATGTTGATTTCAAAACCCTCAAGAGATACCCCAAGATGTCAGCTTACTGGTTCAAGCAGCTCAATGCCAGAAAGAAGAATTAATAGCTGAGCTCAACATCTATTTCCTAAGCTTCTAGTTGCTTCCGAAATCGTGTTTTAGTGGTTTTTGGCTGAGTTAGAAAGTGCTTATGTAATTGCAATCACGTGACTTGATTAATACAAGTCTTGGAATAAAATTATCTCTTATGGCCATAACTTGTTTTTTCTCTTGGCATAATCATGTTTTGTTTATTTATATAAATTCTATAGAATATGCCTCCATGTGCCCATTAGAAAATTTAAATAACATTTAATAAAAACAATAGATTTACTTTTTGCAACTCTATTCATGGGGTGCCTATTCATACTTGGCAGTATTCAGCTGACAAACTGTACCACTTAGTGGCCGACACAATTGATGAACGGTCAGTTTCATTTCAGAATTTATGGTCATGGTTATATAAATGTTTAAAGCTGATTGCAAAGTGTTTATTTTTTACACGCAAAAAAATACTTTAAACACGTTTTTAAATATTTTACTAATCTCACGTGAAATATTCTATTGGTGTACAAAACGCTTCCCAAAGCGTACTTAATACACACCCCAATGAATAAGTAGAGTATAATATCATTGATCTCAATGCAAAGGTCCATTTTCCATTTTTTTTAATTGTAATAATTAATTTAAGAATCATTTCTAAGTTTAAGTTATAATCAATTAACAGTTATCAATAGAAATGAAGTCAAAATTGCTACAACAAGAAATATGGACATATACATATTAGAATGATTACACTCTAGAAAAGAAATTCAAAAGCGTTCTGTTGGTATTATTCCCCGTTTTCTTGCTGTTGCTTCCTTTATTGGATTTCTTTTTACTTTCACTTCTTCCTTTCAAATCAGCAATTATCTTAGTCTCGGATGTTACACTTTCTTGGGATCCCACTGTCAAACATAGAACATCATCTTTTTCTGCTTCAGTAACTCCTGAAACCAGTTCATCAGTGGCATCAACTTTATCTGACAAAAAGTTTTGAAATTTCCTTTTCCTTGAGTGATTCTCATCAGACCCCTCTTCTTGAAAGTTATCCGGAGACATGCACAAGTCAGTATATTCCATGCTCTTTGCAACAACAATCTTTTCAATAGTGTCCTTTGTCTGATATTTTTCCTCATTTTTTCTTATCCTGAATGGATTGTTATCAGGAACCTTCAAAGGAGAGTTATCAGATGTAATGGTTTTTTCTTCTGTGCCAATTTTTCCCAATGGCTTGATTAGTTTCTCAAGTGCCAAGGCTTCATTGGAATACTTGTCTTCATCTAAGAGTCTTGTCACTGTAGAGAAGGAAAGTGTTATGACATGCCATAGTTAAATATATACGCCATGCTAGCAAAAACTTGCATAAACTTAGCAATGTATTTATAGAAGTAGTGAACATCTCTAATACTTCACTTGCCTGTACTATTTTCTCTGGTGTATTGGGAGGCAATGATTGAAAAGCTATTCATTACTCTAGCTGGTGCAGGAACTTCAGCTTTCTGGACTTGATCAAAGCTTTGGAGATCAGTGGGCTGTAGACAAAATCTAGAACATTCAGACTTATCAAAGGCTTTCTTAGTTGATGGATTCAAGTTTCCTTCAGCTATAGCTTTGACTATAGATGGCGGAATTTCTCTAATTGCATTTGTCAAAGAAACAATGATATAAGTTGAACAAGCATAAATGTTAAAATTGACCATATATTCTCTTGGAAATGCTAAAATAAAAAAAATAAAAAAAACAACCTACATAGAAATAGCATGATATACATTCCGAATTCCTAGCTAAATATGTATACAAATCCAAGTAACTTTCAAAATGGTGTCTGACAGCAATATCAATAACAGGCAAGAAAAAAAAATGCTGGGAGGACAAGTTGAGAACATTGAAATAATGGTATCAATCCAGAAGAAAGAAGACACGATAAAGGATACGGCCCCAAGAAATCGAGTTGCCCATCAAGTGACTCAAGAAAATTTTGTGGAAGAGGCTTCATGTGTTTCAGCTCTTTAGTATTGATATCATATCTACATAAATATTCCAGAAGCAAATACAGTCATTGATAAAAATTTACAAATAATCATTCTAAAATTAGGAAAGAGTTTTAGTAGTGGTACATTCGAGCATGCTGAAAAACTGCTACAGCCTCTTGAAAGGTTTTGGCATAATCTTCAGGCATTTGGTCGCCTTTCTCGAGCTTAAGAACGGACAATATCTGTTAAATAATTGATATATTAGTCATAGCAAAACTGAATATGAATCTCAATTCTGATATCTCTGAGATTGTATCAGCTACCACTTTATCTATACTTGCAACAGTAAAGCAAAAAAAACAAATATATTGGTTTCTGCTATATAACATCCAATGACGACAAATTCCAGTCTAATAAGGAAATATGCATTTGTCTAGTTCTCATCTACTAAAACAAGATATATAAATCTTATTATTCGACACATTTTGGCTGTCCATTTGAGAGTTCTCATGATCACATCACGCCAGTGATAATAGGGGACATGAGAGCTTCTTAATTCTAAAAATGCTCTCTCTAGATTTTTGTTCAAATTCCCTTCAACAAGCAATCAACTGGTGTTTTTTAACAGATGGGAACATACTTACACGATCTAGGTTCCGATATTTGCAAACCAAAGCATGGGCTCGAGCAATACCGATTCCGGGAACAGATGGAAGAAAATCACAGCCAGCTAAGACACACATACCTGGAGAGGGGAAAACAAAAGCACTTGATAGACTGTTAAAGATGAAAGCATGAGACTTCTTTTGTCTGATCCAAATAACAAAGAACTCTTCAGAAATTAGTAGAAATCTCTTGATAAAATCTTAAAATTACAAGTCATCTAAAGTTAATGTGTCCAACATTTTCAAAGCAAAGATCCAGAACAAGGTCTTTAGGCTAGTTCCAAGTTTTTTTTTTTTTCTCTTTTTCCTGGTTGATGACAAGACACTTATGCATCAAGCACTAGAGCAGTTATATGAAGACATCTACATATGTTTATCATAGGTTACAAAGCAACCTTGATCATTTCATGCATATGAGCACATATTATTGAATTACACAAACAACAAAAATTTACCTGTGAAAAGTTCCTTATTGAAACTCCGAAATGAAGGTCTACCAAACTCCGCAGAAAAAACCTTCTCTAACTCTATTCTTTCACCATTTCCATGACGGTCCATCTTAAAAATAATCTGTTCAAAACCACCGGATTACAATTCAAAACACAGTACTTCTATGAAACAGTAATAAATCAAGATATAAAAAATCAGTAAACCTCCCTCACAATTTCATGTTATTGAAGTTCTTACATCAGGACAGCCATATGCTATCAGATCACTATCTTCTGTGATCACTGCTGCAACCCCACCATTTTCTACTCCAAGGTGAGACAAGTACGCTAACTGAGCATCTGCTTCATATGGAGCTACAACGAACTCAATTGTCTCTGATTTCAGGGTCTGCAAGATAAATGCATAATATAAATACCCTAGAGTGAAGATTAATTACAGATGAACCAGTCAGAAGTATGTACAACAAAAAACGTTTACAGCATACCTGAATTAGCTTATGTGCCATAACCGGAGTAATATTCACTGCTCTCTGCACACAAAGGAAAGGAAGATACTTGAATTGTTTTGCCTCTTCGGCAGAAGCATTAGCATATGGGAAAATGAAAGGCAAAATCTTTAGTTACCATGATGATAACAATTAGATATCGAACAAAATGTAGATGCAGTTTCTAAAGGGTTTTTGATATGGTTTCCCTACTATAGTCAAAGTTTTATCTCATCAATTTGCATAATAAATGTTTACAATAAAGATCAGTATATGATCCTGAGATAAAACATTAACTTTGATTAGATACCAGCTCCAAAAACGCATGAGAACTACAACTAAGTCTTAGATTAATTGCTAGCATTGTACATTGCTTGTTTTTTCATTTTTTTCCACTTTAAACTAGCCAACTTTCAATGTTAAAGACAAATCTATGTAGTAATCAGCAATTTCCTCCGAAAAGACCAATGTTGTTTATTTATTTTTTCAAATCTAAGAAATTCTTCTACCTGGAAGAGCTCCGAAGCTGCAGCAACATTCCCTTCTTTGAGCTTCGTCATTGCCAATTCTCGATTAGCCCTTCTTTTTCTACAGTCACATAATCACACACCAAGATTCACCCATTGAAAGGATAAATTTGACTCGAGAAAGAAAACCAAAAGAGTAAAAAGTTCATCCAAAACCTAAGACTTCAGAAAAAAAAAAAAAAGGAAAAAAAAAAACCTGTTCCCCTTTTCCCCAGTTCCTGCCTTGCAAGGAAAATTGCCACCACCAAAAAAAAAAACCGGGGTTTTTTCAAAAAAACAAAGCAAGTTAACCCTTTCAATA
>Ga0099825_1000589_pt1 | contig 40146 bp, 20 predicted proteins | sample SiratroredBW_FD_76838 | JGI IMG/M metagenome (GOLD analysis project Ga0099825, IMG submission 76838) | Root nodule microbial communities of legume samples collected from California, USA - Siratro red BW | ecosystem: Host-associated > Plants > Roots > Nodule | place: USA: California | collected...
AGATGTTATTTAAAATATTTTTTATTCATCTTAAAAACAATTTTATTTTCTTTTAAATATAAAATTATTAAAACACAAAAGTAAGGATGTTCACCGGTTGGATTAGATAAAATCATTATCAACCTACTAAAAAATATCTAATTAGTTAATTCAGTTTCTATTTTTTATATTAAAATCAATTTAATCCAATTCATTTTAATTTTTTATCATCTTAATTCACAAGGGTTAATTAGTAATTTTATAAATATATCAATTAAAAAAATAAAAACAAATCTATACCATCTATCAAATCAATCCCAAACTTTCATAACCAATCCCCTCAAACCCCTTTACATCTTATCATTCATCTATTAATCCAAATAACCCTCCCATCCACACACAATCCACTCAAATCCCTTCAAATCTATAATCTCAAATTCACTCCCCTAACCAAAGTCCTAGTGTCTGATTGGTTGGTTGAACTGATTTGAAAAGATTTACTGTTCAAGAGGATGGATTTGAGGGATGAAGGCTGTTTGGTTGACCTAATTTGAGAGGATGGATGAGGAGGGATTTGCAGGATGACATCTTCCATCATATAAAAAAATTTGAAGAGATGAAATTTGAAATTACAAAATAGCCCTCATAAATGAGGTAAAAATTATGAAATACCCTTATAAACAATAAATAATTATTAGCATTGATGTATACTTATTGTAATAATATATATTATATATGAAAATTAGACTGATTTATACCTATTTTAATTGAACCATAATTCTTTAAATAATTCATTTTAATAATTATATATATTTGTTTTCATTCATAATACTTTCCTTTCTTCTAAGACAAGACAACTATAATATAATTTAGTCTCACTTCAATCTATTTATACTCAATATAATCCATATCCATTCATAATTATATTATTGCATAAAATAATTAAATAAATAAAAGTTGTTTATTTTATAAAGAAATAATAAAAGTGTATTATACATATTATGTTGTTTTCTATTTATTCTTTTTTTTATTTTTCATCGACAAAACATGTTTACTTAATGTTTAATTGAAGAAAATAAAAAAAAACATATTTTTGTCTCTTTATTTGATTCAATATTTAAGATGAAACTGAGGAGAGAAAATATTTTTTTATTCATCTTAAAAATAGTTTTATTTTCTTTTAAATATAAAATTATTAAATTGATGATTAACTTACTGAAAAATATATAGTTAAGTTAATTCAGTTTCTATATTTTTTATATTAAAATCAACTTAATACAATTCATTTCAATTTTTTACCATCTTATTCCACAAAGGTCAATTAGTAATTTCAGAAATATATCAATTAAAAAAATAAAAATAAATCTATAACATCTATCGAATTATTCTCAAATTTTCATAACTGATCCCTTCAAATCTTATCATCTATCCATTAATCCAAACAACCCCACCATTCACACACAATCCACTCAAATCCCTTCAAATCTATCCTCTCAAATTCACTCCCTCAACTAAACAAAGCCTTACTCTTTTCATCTTCTTTATCTTTTAATTTCTTTTCACCTTACATTGAACCAATTTTTTTTTATATTTTAGAATATATGAAATAAAAAAAAAAAATCTTATTTTATATCACATAATTAAAATAAAAAAATCACATTTTAAATTATCCAATTCAGGATACATTTTTTTTTATATTTTAAATTAGATAATTCAAACTATACAAATTCTTTCTAAATTATATAATCCAGAACCTAAAAGATTAAATTCTAAATTACATAATCTAAAATATAATTCTTTTTTATTTCAGATTATACAATTTAAACTACAAATTTTAAAAAAATATTTTAAATATTTTTAAAAATATGGGATGCAAGAAAAGCATGGAGACGTAGGAAGAAGAAGCATCCTAAATTTTAAGGATCCATTTGAAGACAATTTTCTAATTTTGTATTTAAAATCCAATTGTACATTTGAAACATGTTATAGAGTGCTATCTAAATAATTAGAGTTTTTACAAGTATCCCATATATAGAATAAATTGACAATAACCTACGGACATATGATAAATAATTTTATAAATTCTCACAACCACGTATAAAAGTAATTAATATTATTAATATCATAAAATAAATTCAAACAAACTCTTACAAAGTAGGCTTAATAGCTTAGTTGTTACCAACTTTTTTTTTTTTTCTTTTGACTGAACATAAGGCCCAATACTAGAGGCTACAACTATTTAAGGCCTGAAAATGACACAATGTTACTACAAGCAGTGACCAAATCAGAACACCCTCTTGTTCTCCATGAAAACAGATTTTGATATGGTCACTTACAAGTGCTATTTCAACATTACGAAACTATTCTACTGGATTACTTTTGAGGTCTGTAAATAGATTACACTAGTGCATATTATTATGTACACACTCCAGTGCCTAACAGAAATAGACAAAGAATATAATTATTGCACATTCCATTGTTCCCTTTGTTGTATTCTAAACATAAGCCAATTTTCTTTTGGTGTAAGACACATCAAACAAGAAAATTTTTCAAGTTCTAATAACTGGACCCCTGTACAGTCCTCTCCGGATCACAAAGTTATCAGGAGGTTGAAACTCTTCTAACCAAGTCACTTCAGAAACCGTCACTCCATCCAACTCAACATTAACTGCAGTGGAAATGAAGGTTGGCAATGCTGCAATGTAATTAACAGAACAGAATTCCAAAGGTTGGTGATGAAAATAAATCAGATTACCTGGGAGATCTCTCCGTTGGGATCGCCGGAAGTAGGTGCAGTGTCTTCCATGTTCTGAAGAGTAAGGGGGTGACAATATGTCAAAGATAGCACAAGGAGTTATAGCTCTAAAACAATGGATGTTTCCTCCACTGGTGGGGTAAAGAACCGTTGTGGGGCTTGGTGCTGTCATTTCAATATCTTTGACAAGCTTTGCAGGTCGAGCTGTTAATCACAGATTAACAAATTTTGGGGTCAGACAATAAAGAAAAAAGGTTATTAGTATTTACCAAATGAGGGAGAATGAGACAGGTTATATAAATGAAGGAAAATTGATCACAAGAAAAGGGTAGAACTCTGCAATGCAGATCACGGATTTCTTGTTAAGTTGTAATATATCATGGTATCAATAATTAGTTTGATTTTACTGTGATCAGGTTCATATGCCTTCATAATATAACTCTGCCTTGTCTATTCCGGACCAGAGTTAAGGAAAAGTTAACATTGTAATTGCAACTTGCATATTCAGTGTTTGAAGTAGAAAAGACGCCATGCTCGGTTGAGCTGATATCATTGTGGCTATAGAATATAAAATATATGTTCAGAATATTATTCAAAAATGAGGTCAAATAGATAATGTGACAAAAGAACAAGTGGGAAAATAGTGGAACTGCAGAAGCACAGTCATTGCCCATCAAGTTGGTTGGCATAATACTGATAGTGCCATACTGGTCATATCATAATATGAATTCAATAATACGGATATGGCCATTCTGCACTAAGAAATTGTGTAGATTATATCACTGCTGGCGATCCTGTAAAGTCGTGTATGATAGTATTATAGCTTCATAAGTAGTGACTCAGGTAAAATAGTGAGATAGTAGTATGGTAACAACGGATAGAAAAATTGTAGGTGTTATCAAGTAGAACTTGAAGCTATTTCAGTCTTTGCTTGAAGATAACTTCACAGCAAATTCATTAGAAAACGGTTACCCAAACAATTAGGTAGACAAGCGTATATATAATACAGAAAACAGAAAAGAAATCAATCTTTGGTTTTGGAGTAGAAATTGGGAGGGGAGTTCAGATCTCTCATATATAACTGTGTAAGGGAGAGAATTCTCTGTACTTCATGTATTCCTGATATCTGGTGTGTCACATTGATTCTAGGTTATCACTAACTTGCATATTGAAAAAGATAATGGCCAAGAGATAGACAGATTGTCACAACTGTATCCCAATAAACAAATAGACAGAAACAAATTTTCAAATTTAAGAATTCGAAAGAAAAAAAATCTTTATGTTGCTTTCCATACTGAACTCTAAGCCTACTAATTGGCTGAATTGCTTTAAATCACATTAAACATTTTGATGAACGCAACCATAATTAAAACTAAGCTTTAAGACTACCATTTTTTTCTAGTTCAGTTTAGTGGCAGAAGGGTAAATGTACATCACAAAAATAATCAGTTTAGTTCATTACTATGCATGCTATCTTTCCATACACATCAAATCTTCTATCAAATGGCCAAAAGGGAGGCTAGCAGAGTTCTCACAACCTCGATGTCCAACAAGAACCAAACCAGGGAAGATAAAGTGAAACTAAAGACTTGCAAAGTTATGCTAAATATTCTGAGTTAATTGAAGTAACATAGGTACAGTCAGGGAAACATATGGTATAAATATGGTATGTTTCTTTTACATTTACACGTAAGCCAAAAGTATGACTTTATAGCAGAAATGGTTTAGTTATAATAATAATAACATTGGTTTTAGATAACCCTGATGTAATTGGGTGGGCAAAGTTGTGCCTCGGTGACCAAAAGGTCGTGAGCTCAAATCAGGAAACACTCTTTACATATGCAAGAGAAAGGCCGTGTATAATTACCCTCCTCCCTACCTTCGTGAAGAAGGACCTCTGGGGCATTTTAGTTCGGTTTTTTGGGATATTTTGTAATTTTAAGGTAAATTATGAAAGAAATAAACGTTGTATTAACATACAATATGGATTAAAAAAATAACAGAAGATTGTTTCCAGGCCATTAAAGTTCTAAAGTGCTTATAAAAATGCCTGCTAGTAAAAGAACAAACAGCTTATATTTCCACATAACGACCAACAACTTTACGTTTTATGGCAAATTAGTAAAGTCCAGACTTTTTTACTTGTCAACTTCTAAGAAAATTCTTAGCCCTCATTTTTCAATCCTTTGGCACTGGTGTTCTAGGTCATTGATAACAGCCAATAATCTAAATTGTTCAGAATAAGGCATTAAGAAGAACTCGAAAGATTATTGTTTATACTCTATGATTTTTCAAAAGGAATAAATGTTTTGAAGTGACACAAGTAGTTTAGAAGATGAAACTCGTGTAGATTGAAATTCTCCTCCAATAAATGATGTTCACACTGGTATTGAAGAAGCCAATCAAGCTCAAATAATGGAAGATAAAAAATAAAATCAAGATAGAGATTTAAGAATAACTAGTTTCACTTCATGAAAGCCATTTATAAATAATCAGTAAATCAATAAAATAAAAACTATCTAACATGCAGAAGATGACATGCAAAATAAAGGATCAGAAGCCATTCATATTCAAAAAGATTTCCCTCGTGGAATGTTTCACAAAGGAAATTTTAAATCCTCAAATCCAACAACTCAATTTTGAGAAGGACCTCATTTTATTGGATAGATTTGTTTTGTCCACATTGCGTTCAATAAGATTAGAGGCCCAGATACAGTTACAAATGTATGGGGAATACATATATTCACTTTAAAGTAAAAACTTCAAGAACAAATTTTAGAAATTTTGCAAGACCTTCAAATATTCAAAATATTCTTGAAGAATTTTATATGTAATGAAGGATTTCAGTTTTAATTAGATAATGATATAAGATAATTTTAACATGATCTCGGAAAAAACTTTTCAGGGTTTATCCAGGCTATTTTAGGAAATTTAAGGAATTATGATGGAACTTAAGTCACATTAATATATAACAAGGATTGGGAAAATTCTAGGTGAATGTTTATTTCCCAATCACATTCATCTGTGCTTGTGAAAGAGCCTGTTATATGTGAAATGAAATAGAATTTGTATTGACAAATGAATATTACATATAACCTACCTAGAATTGGATAGCATATTCAGTAAGTGTTACTGATATATGCACACATATCCACACATTACTCCAACTTTGTCACTCAGACCTTCTTGCTAGGCTTCAATATTAAGAGTATGTAAGTTCCCAAAATATGACTTTGTCTGTTTTGTTTGGTCTTTGTTCTGTTACACACACTAGCAGATGAAGAAAGGATAAAAATCACTACAGTTTATGGTTTGAATATTGTAACTGTAACCCTGATATAAATCCAAAATGGTCAAGAGTATTCTATCAAGCCATTATAATTTCCTCACAAATTAAAGCACTTAATAGTACAGAGTAATAGATGAGGAAGTAGATGAGTAACTAAGAACAACTCTTTATTCTTATTCACGTTTACTTTACAGTGCCATGATATCTTTAGCCTTTTCACAACATGTTCTTCATTAAGCTCCAAATGATACCAAATAAAATCAACAAAGGTCATATGCCGTGCATTGATCTCTGTACTAATTATTACACTCCTGTTTTTATCTTAGTTGTCCAATTGGACTATTTTTGGTGATGCCTAGCATAATGTTACCATCTCTTCTACGTGTTCTTTGAGAAGGTAAAGCCAAGGAAGGGCAATCAATCACACTCGCATGTAAATACAGAGGATTAAAAAATGAACAGAGCAATAGTAAAATATATGAAGTTATAGAAAATAGACCTTCAGATGGATCGGTAGAGCCAGGTGCATCAATCCAATCATAGGATTTAACATGCATTGAGCCATACAACAGCTTGCTCAACACTGTCATTCCAGGATGATTATGGAGAGGAATGATAGATGAGGGGGGCATGCAAAAAATTCCTATCTGCAAAAGATTAAGCAAATCAAACTTCAGTTAGTATTGCAAATATAAGGCCCAAATTTATAAAAATTTCTAACAGAATATAAACATGATCTGAAGTTATGAGACTTTACTTACAGAGAAGGAGTCACATTCATGCAAATGCAAATATTTTATAGGTGGCAATATTTGATGGCCCCCATTACGTTCAAGTACTGGACCAGGCCAATTCCGAACCAGTTGTGCTTCTTGTTCAAGACCTACATCTGATGGCTTGATTCTCTCTGTAGAAACATTATGGTAATGTTATCAATAAAATATCGGCTAGACATAAAAATTATTGGGCTGCAGGATCAAAGTCATCTAAGAACTAAGAGAAATCATAAAGGTATTAGTAGTAATATGTGTTAATTCTTTATTACTATAAACCATGCAGGCACGTCTCAAGATGAAGGAAAATCATTGAAAATACACACTTTGAGCATACAACTTATGATAAATCCTTCTTTTCCTGACCTCAAAAACATAGCTCCACAGCTTTACTAACAAAAATCCTTATCTAAATTCACAAGTGAAACAAATTTTACCCAACAGTTCATCACCAGAAGAATATATTTCAAAAGGATAATCTGTTCCGTTATCCATTAACAGATAATCAGCTAGTAAATTCATAGCGACAAATAAAAGTTTGAATTAACACAAAGCTTCAACTTTAATTCATCCTAAGTTTAAACATAAAAGTGTGACCCAAATTCTACCCTCAAAAGGAGAAGGAATAAAAAAAAAAATATTACAAGCAGGCTTACAGTGCTGTCCCTCAAAATTTAAACTTGAGCTTATAACTCCTAGAAAGACAAATACCCTAAACTGGTTTTGACAAAAGCATAGAGACAAGTGATCCAGAGGAAAAAAGGGAGGACAACAAAGAAAGCTTGAAGTTATTGACAAAGTATCAAACAATCAATAATCCAGAACTACCTCTTTTTGTATAGCATGAAGCATTCTAAAAGTTGACCATAAAAACGAATATAAAAGCAAGATAAACAACTCAAAAAGAAAATATACCTAACTTCTCACGAACTTTCTCAATGACCTCTTCCGACACAGGTCCATCAGGTGAAAAGGAGGCATTGCATAGCCTATAAAGTCTCTGTATATAATATGGCATCTTGCAAACTTGAGACCAAGTTATCTATTCACTCAGACCAAAATCCCCAGGGTCAGCAAGCTGATAACACCTTGTAAGTGGCTTACTGATTGCAATAGGGACTGGATATACAATTAGATAACAACCGTATTTTAGCCTCAGAATCAAACCATCGGTAATGAATCTGCATGGTCGTAATGTTTCCTTCGCAACAATTCAAACAAATGGATCTATTGAACAAGGAAAAAGCAATAGCGAGCCAAAAATCAATGACCTCTGCTTCAAATACAGACATATCAAAGCAAGTGCAACCGCAAATCACGAAGTAATACCAATATAACCACTAGAATCCCCATCAGTCCATTCAAAACCATCAACACGCAATTGCATTCTGAGGTAATTATCGTAAAAGTTACATTATCAGTACAAAAAAGCTTACACTGTCAACTCATTGTTGATACAACTTTTAAAATATTTATTGTAAAATTATCAAACCAACCATACATGATGATTTATCATTGGATCAGTTAGTGCATCCACTGTTTACTCCTCTATTAGTATATGCATTCACCAAAAAGGAACTCACTTTTGCATCAAAATTAAGCAAAACCCAGCACAGATAAAACCCACGTGAGACTCCCCATCACTTCCACTCAATGAACCATACCTCCCAGAACCCAATGTGATACTCCAAGAACAAAACACACATTTTATATATTTATTTACGTCATATACAACACGAACACGGTTAATTAATTAAAGCAGAGAAGAGTTCCAAAACCAAAAATAGAGGGTGACCCAACAGAAGTAGTGAGCTGAAAGGGCGAGCAAAGTGATCAAAAAGGGATTTTGGATCAAAATCTGAAATGGGACAAATGAGATTCCGACAGAAGAAGGGAAGGGTGGGAGATGCAGAAGAAGAAGGTACCTGTGAGAGGCATCATTGGAGGGAGAGAAGAGTGAGGAACATGGTGGATTGGCAAAGGAATGAGGAGGAGAAGATGAAGGTGCTGTTGAAGGAAGATGAATGGACGTGCATAGAAGGGTGAAGAGAGGGATCGTTGTTGGAGTAGTGTGTGAGGAACGGTGAAAAGAAAAAGGCCCAAGGAAGATCTTGGACACGTCATCAGGGGTGTTTTTTATTTTTTATTTTTTGTTGAAATAAAGAAAAAAAAAAAAAAAGGGAAAAGAAATTGCAGGTTTGCCTTTTGTGAGATTTTTTGAGCCGTTTTTGAAGTCCAGCTGTGCCCCGACCACCTTTTTTCTCTGCTATGTTTTTCACAGCTGTTAAAAGGAAAATGACAAACACTCCTCTCATTTCCTGTCTACAAGGTGTAACAAACCACCATGGTACCATAGGTTTTACATAACTTTATCCTTCAAATAGGGAATAAATATTTAATTTTTAGTCTTTTTGTGTATTAAAAAATCATTATCAAAAGAAATCAATTACTTTATATTCAAAATCACATTATAAAAACTTTAACTCATTTAATTAAGAGATACTTGTTTCAACAATTGTTGGCTAAAAAATTTGTCTTTAATATTTTTTTGACAAAAATAAGTTTAAACATATTCTTTTATCAATATTTACTTACTTTTTTTTAATGTAGTTCTAATGTTTTTAATTTACTTATAATTTTAGATAAAATAAGTTGGTGTAATGTTTTTCTTTAAATTAATGTTAACGTTATTAATAGGGTGATGGTGTGACTACGTAAATATCTAATGTAGAATAAGAAAAAGAAATATTTGAAGTTATAGTCTTGAGAAAAATCCATTTATTTTTATTTTATATTTCAAATATCACTCAGTCGTAGTTATCCCTTACATTTAGAGAGACCTATTAGAGTTAAAATTGTATTCAATCTAATAATTGTTTCAGGTTCTACTGATTAAGTAGTCTAAGTAGTTTCTTTATCCTTATTTTCTTGCTGTTATGGTAATTGGATTATAATTAATTTTTTTATTTCTTTGATCTAAATTTGAGGGGAGTGCAAGTGTTTTTATTAGTAATTTCTTTTAGCTTTAATTCTACCTTAGAGTCAAACAAGTCAATCGTATAATAATTTAAGGATCTTGAAGTATATTTTTTTTTTGTTCGAGTTAATAATGTAATAGTTTACGTGTATTAATTTTGTCCTTTGTTTTACTAAAAAGACGTTTATCTTTCTATAAAATAAAATATCATTATAAAATATCCATAATTTTCTCTCTCACTTTCAATATCTTGTCAACCTAATTTTGGAGTAATATTTTTCAAATCACTTTTAAATGTTATATTTTTAAATGGTGGAGGAAAATAAGTAAAATATAGAAGTGTCTTAAAATGAAAATAAACAATTTATCATAAATAAATCAAAAGTTTGCCCATTTGTCAATTATATTTTAGTTTTTCATAAAGAAATATAGAATTTTTGGGGCATGTTTCACAATAAAATACTTTAATAGATTTCGTGTAACCTGACCTAACTTTAAGCCGAACCATATCATATTATTATAGTAAGGAATTATCCTAAGTTATTCTTTCATAATGTATCTAAATCCGTTTTCCAAAAGTCCAATAACTTTCTTAATGTTTTATTTCTTACGTAATCACCCGTTTTATTTATTATGTGACATCTGTCCTTTGAAGTTCAATATTAAATATGAAATTCTTTCAGGTAAAGAAAATTTTTAATCACTACATCCGTATTCAATTTTGTTCCGTGAACAATAAGTTTAATTAAATATTTTCATAGCAACGTCAAATACAATACTTTTTATTAGCTAAACCAATTGTTAAGTAGTTTTTAAACCAAGAGTTCCAACTGTCGTAAATTTTATTCAATTTAATCAAATTTTGGTTAATAAAACTTTACTTTTAATTTGTTAACTAAGTCATTCCACTAAGGATTTCATTCATCTCAATTTTTATCAAGCCTTGTTATAGTCATAATCCTGTTTAATTTTCATGCATCAATTACCCACTCAACTTAACTCAAAAATTTTAATCCACTCAAAATTTCCCAATAATAAGTTTATCAAACTTAGAACAATCATGATTCTAATTTCTACTCAACCAAAAAATTAAGCTAAGTACCACACATCAAACATCAAAATATAACAAATAAAATTAACAAAAATAAATACTAAATGGAAAATCAATCACAAGCATACTACAATATTTAATTAAAGAAAAGAGTGTTTTATCAAAAATCTTCCCTCATAATCCTATCAAAGTTGGTGTCAAATTCTGCATTCTGATGTTCTTCTATTGCAACTGTGGACGTGCCTGCTCCACCTTCACATGAAAATTAAGCCTGTCCCTAGGCCATGCGACATAAGAGTTGAATTGGTTAGGTGAGAGAAATTGAGACCAAAGAACACTTACCTCGAAGATTATGTAGTGGAAATTAAAGATTGAGAAAGATTGAGCAAAAGTGGCGCACAAGAGTGAAGGTGAGACTACTTTTTTTTTCGGTAAAAATTTCGCTCGGATGAGATCAGCCTCGCCCGGGCGAAAATACTCCAGTGACCACCCCAAATTTTTGCTCAAGCGAGCCATTCCTCGCTCGGGCGAGCTTCACATAATCAAGATCCTCGCCCAAGTGAGACCAATCTCGCCCGGACGAAAATACTCTAGTGGGCACCCTTAATTTTCGCTCAAGCGAGTCATTTCTCGCCCAGGTGAAACCATTCCAGTAAGCACCTCCAATTTTCGCCCAGGTGAAAGCAAACTCGCCCGGGAGATAGTTGCAACTCAACATTTTTTCTTTTCTTCTCTGCAAAATTTGCCCAGGCGACTCTTGGCTCGCCCAAGCGAAAACATTCCTGCAACCACGATTACATTTTCAAATCTCACCACCAAGATAATGCTTCAGCCTTTGTTCATTTACAGTCTTAGATGCATGGACTCTCTCTTGCTATTCAGTACAGACTTTATCTAGAACGTCCACTCTAAAACATTCTTTTGCATTACTTGGATGTTTCCTAGCTTCAAAGACATCAAAGCTCACTTCTTCATCTTGTGCATGTACCTTAAGTTTCACTTTATCAACATCAATGATTACTCTAGCAGTTTTCATGAATGACCTACCTAAAATTAAGGGAACTTCAGTATCCTCCTCCATATCCATGACCACAAAATCAACTGGGAATAAGGATTTGTCAACCTTCACTATCAAATATTCAACAATCCCATAAGGATGTTTTATAGACCTGTCAGCTAAATGTAGAGTCATACTTGTAGGTCTCACTTCAACATCTCCAATCTTCTTTAGCATGGAGAGAGGTATAAGGTTAATACTTGCCCCAAGATTTAATAAAGCTCTTTCAACTGTGAGATTTCCTATGGTGACAGGCAAAGTGAAACTTCCTGGATCTCTAGACTTTTGTGGCAAAGATTTCTGAATAATAGCACTGCATCCAGGTTCTAATTCAATTGTCTCTTGCTCAGGAAGCTTTCTCTTCTTGGTCAACAATTCTTTCATAAATCTAGCATAAGTTTGCATTTGCTCTAAGGCTTATGTGAAAGGCATATTGATCTGCAACAATTTGAGAATATCCATGAATCTTGCAAATTTCCTCTCTTTACTCTTCCTTGAGGGAGCATGGGGATAAGGTATATCTTTTAAAGAAGCAACATTTTTTAAAGGAGAGCTTCTCACTTGATTTTTACTCTTCTTATTTTTCTCTCTTTTTTCATCACCACTCTCACTTTTCTCTCTATTATGCTCCTTTTCTCCCACACTCTCAATTTTTTCTTCCTTAACTCTTTTCTCTCTCCTAACAAGATTGTCACCAATGTCTTCTCCTACCACCTTCCCACTCCTTGTTGTGATAGAGTTACAATGCTTTTTTGGATTAGTTTGAGTGTTGGCTGAAAATTGTCTTCCTTGTTGATCTGTTAATTATTTTGTCAACTGTCCCACTTGTGTCTCAAGATTTCTAATTGAAACTTCAGTATTTTTCTGATTAGCCATAGAAGCTTGCATGAATTTCTCCAAGGTCTCCTTCAACTTTATTGTGGTCCTGTCTTGAGTTGAAGGAATTTGTTGTTGCTGTTGAAAATAAGGTTGCCTGCTAGATGATCCAAAGCCCTGATTCTGATTGTCCATCCATCTATGAGACATATTATTTTAATAATTATTTGGAAACCCTCCTTGCCTTCCTGGATTGCCCATATAATTGGCATCTTCTTATGAAGAATTATTCTGATAAGAACAATGCCCATTAAGATTATTACCTCCACAAAAATCACTACTCATAGGTTGGCTTTGATTTTGAGAAGACTACACAACTTGTAATTGTTGAGGTAACTTTGCCATCTGTTTTGTCAGTGCTTCCATCTGCTGAGTTAAGATTTTGTTTTGAGCTAAAAGGGCATCTGTGGTATTAAGCTCAAGCATCCCCTTTTTCTGTGGCACTGTTTGTCTGTCATGTTGAGCTTGATAATATGTAGAAGCAAGAGCATCAATAATTCTTGTTGCCTCTTCTACATCTACTTCCATCATTGTACTTCCTGCTGCTACATCCAGTATCATCTTTGTGTCAGCCTTCGAACCATTGTGAAAAATGCTCAATTGGGCAATGTCTCCAAACCCATGATTTGGGCATCTTCTCAACATCATTTTAAATCGTCCCCAAGCTTCACAGAATGCTTCATCTGGCCCTTGTCTAAAGGTGGAGATCTCAGATTTTGCCTTGATGTAGCGAGAGAGTGAAAGAATTTCTTAGAAATTTTTCCTCTACATCATTCCAACTTCTCAAACTCTGATTTGGATGAGATTTAAGCCATTATTTTGCTCTGCCCACCAAAGAGAATGGAAACAATCGCATATAAACAGTCTCAGTGTCAGCCTCTTCAACGCCCATAGTTCCTATAAGCTCATAGAAAGTGGACAGATGTGCATATGGATCTTCATTATCTAGCCTAGTAAACTGATGACTACTAATCAAATTCAGGAAAGTTGGCTTCATCTCAAATACTTTAGTGGTGGCCAGTACTGTTATGCTGGAAAAGTGTTTGGGGCCTTGCTGTAGGGCATAATCTCCAAGAGTCCTTCTTGGTGGGGGAATCCTTTCCTCAACCATACTGATCTCTTCTTGTATTACTTGAGTATCTCTGTCAAAGGTCGTAGAGGATTCTTCTCTTGGTTGACTTTGTTGTTCTCTTCTCTTCCTACTCTGATTCCTCCTAGCTGTTATTTCAATCTCTGAATCAAATTCTAATTGATTTTCAGGAACCTTTCTTCTCAATATCATAAATCAAAAACAACTCAAGCAAGAATTAACACAAAATAATTTATATTTTTTTTCAAATAAATAAGAACAAAAGAAAAATAAAGAAAATTATCCACAAAACTCAATGACATATGTTCCAAAATTTAAAAACAAAAATCGTTCTCCGGCAACGACACCAAAAACTTGTTGACCTTTTTTGGCAAGTGTACCGAGTCAAAAGTAATATAGATTTATAAAATAAGGATGTCGATCCCAAAGAGAATAGTTTTGCTATTAAATCTCAAATTCACGACTCACTAAGAAAATAAACGTTTCAAGATGGTTTGATTGTAATTTGAATTAATAATCAATAAAGACAATTAAAGAATAAATAGCAATTATAAAAAGAAGTTTGCAAGATCTAGAAGGACTCTGGATTGAACTTTATCTATCTCCCTCATTCATATTTTGGATTTGATAAGAACATACAATATTCATAACTATTCATTATTGATGCACATATAAAATCATTAACACCGATTCCTCTGATATGAAATTCATAAGAAAATTTCCTAAACACTGATCCCTCAGCTATTTAGTAAATTACCCAATATTAAGAACAGATGTTATAAGCAATCAATACACTGAAACCTATCCCTAGTATTCCAATATATTGAGTATTTTCATTTAGGCCAGAAACTCAAAAGTACTTCCCAGTTAAATTCAAGAATCAAAATTAAGACTCTATTGATCAGATAAAATCTAGCATTAAGCGTAAGATAAAAATATCAATTGAATAGAAATTGAATATTATATATAAAAATCACCAAAATACGAATGAGTTCAAAAGATCACATTCAATCCCAAAGATGATAAATTTAGCTATTCATGGTAGCCATTACAAATCAATGAAAGGAAGATTGCAAGAGGAGAAGACGATCTTGATTCCAGTCATCTGCCTCTGTCCTCTAGGTCTTGATGCCTTCATAAACCCTAAATTCGCCCTTTTAAACTTGGTTTTGGGCCTAGGTTAAGTGACTTGGGATTTTTTATTTTAAACTTTTTATTTCTTTTCTTCATGAATCTTCCAATTTCTTATTTTTTGTCATTCTTTTATACCTGAAATTCCACAATAATTGAGATCAAATGATTTCCTTTAACTCAGGACTCAAAACATAAATTTAGATCCAAAAATTCTAAAATTGGGAGTAATTACTATTTTAAATAAGACTTAAACCTACAAGTACTCAATCTTTCTCATGTATAAAAACACTCAAAATTGACACTTATCAATGGCCGACCGTGAAGAGCGTATAAGCTTATCACAACTTATCAGTTTATCAATTTATCTCAGCTTTTTAGTTTCACACCTACAGAACCAACTGTGAGGTGTATTATTAACACTTTTAACAATCTAGATGAAGTGAGTTGTCACATCACATTCGGAAAACGTGATACATGCAAATCGAGAAAAGGCGCGGGTAAATCCACCTTTAACATTTCTTTTAGGACGGCAAGCGCGACAAATGTAATCATTACCTACTCAATACTAAATCCTCTTCGACCGTTACTCACCCTCGAGGACTTGGGGGCCTATGTACTATAGGGCTGACGTGACAACCCCTTTAGCATAATATACCAAAGGTAAGTATAATAAACAATCAATTATGTTATAAAATCCTAACAGAGTAACTGAGTACAGGAGAATGAGCCAACTCTTTAGGCCCACTACTACGTCTATAAATACAGGTTTGATCACAACACAAAAGATACTTCTAAACTCTGTGCCTGCACACTCTAATCCTAAACTAACTTGAGCGTCAGAGTGCCTGCAAGACTCTCCTCTCGGCGGGATGGTGGAATTTGGAACACTTAGAACAACAAGAAAAAAGAAACTCTAAAAGACATTATTGTTGCTATGAGTCAACCGATTTCTTGCGACAACATTTACTATTGTATGACAAGTTTAAGTGGTTTTGTCCACGACATGAATTTATATTACATATATAATTATAATTTTTTAAATTTCTTATAGATAAAAGAAACTGCATAGGAAGTTTTATATTTGATATGAGACAGTCTTAAGAAAAGTAAAAGTAATTCGTTATATAATATATATATATATATATATATATATATTGTGTTGAAGTTGAAGACTTTAAGAGATTCCAGCGTTGAATGTATAATCTACAAACATTTTTGAAAGATTTCTTCTTAATAATATATACTTTTTATTATTAAGTGAAGTTTGTGTTTCCTATATTTACATACTAGGAAGGAGTATATCTTTATTAAAATATAATATTATTCTTTGGTTGAGCTAGTTGTGATGATTTTTAAAAATTATAAAGTTTTATAAAATTATAGACATGGTCAGACTATTTTTTAAAATTCTTTTATATAAATTTTCTAAATTATTATATTTAAATTATGTTTTTGTTCATTAATAGTATATCTATTTTTTAAGTGTGTATAAAAGGATTTCACTAAATATATCTTAACTCAATTGTACGGGTCTTAACCAAAAAATTTATAGATACGAGTGATTTAATTTAGGATTGGTAATGTGCATGGGTCATAACAAGAAAATTACTTAACAAGATAACTACTTTAATTCAATGGCACAACCTAAAAGAAAATCATTATATCTTAATTATTGAAATAAAATAACAACAATAATCATTTTAAAATTAAGATAAGATGATAATTGATTAATTATTATAATTTTTAATAATTTAATAATAATTTTTTTTGTATTTTCTTATTCATAGAAAATTTGATTTTAATATATTTATTTAATGTAAATATTAATTTTATATTTATTTAAATTTTATTGTTAATAATATTTATAAGATGAACAAATATGTAAAATATTAAAATAAAACTATTATTATAATTTTTTTAAAATATTATTTATATAGATTGATACGTAGACCTAGGAACAAATTACCAATTATTATGCAAGATTAAATAACAAAGTTAACCCATAACTTTTATATAGATTAACTGTTCCAATCCACTTTGTCTGATCAAATACCAGTACAGTCAAAGTAGGCTGGATAAACCTACATTACCATAGTTTAATCTAAGAAACTAACAATTATATTTACAAAAGGTTAAGTTGAGTTGATATTTAATTTAATATTAAATATCTGAGATAAAAATAAAGAAAATACATAAAAAATAATTTCCCAAAAAAGATATACCATTAGCCGAAACAATCTCATCTTCCATATCCACTTCTACTTCTTTCATTTCTTCTATCATTGAAGCTTCGCGAACGAACCCAGTACATAACCATACCATAACCAGACAAAGACACAAACAAAAACATGTCCGGTGTGGGCCCTCTTTCCCAGGATTGGGAACCGGTCGTTCTCCGCAAGAAAGCTCCCACAGCAGCGGCCAAGAAGGACGAGAAAGCTGTCAACGCCGCCCGCCGCTCCGGCGCCGAAATTGAAACCCTAAAAAAATGTTCGTTTCCCATGCCCTCAATGGAGAAAGTAAACAAATCCTGGAAAAATTGTTGCTTGCGTGTTAATTGATCTGCAAATCTGAATTTCTTCTAACTGATTGATCGTCAACTTTTGTTTTTGAAATCTCGGATCTCAACGTGTTTTCTTGTGACTATTGCAGATGATTTGATTTGGTGTTGAGGAGCAGATTTAATTTGCAAATTAAATCTTTTAAAGGGTTAGGAAAAAAAATTGAATTTGATAATTGTGTAGTTTGGAAAAAGGGTACTTAAAAAGCAAAAGCTAAATGATTTGGCATAGAATGTTTATGGATGTATCTTGTGTGGGTGTTTTTGTTTTGATGTGGTTTTTATTTTTCTTACTTAGATGACCTTTATTGTTTGAATGGTTTGAATGATGATTATTCAATTGTTACTCTTACAGATCATGCTGGGACTAACAAAGCAGCCTCTAGCAGCACTTCCTTGAACACTAAGAGGCTGGATGAGGATACAGAGAATCTAGTTCGTGAGTATTACAACATATATAGACAAAGAATTAGGTTGTGTTTGATTTATCTTCTCAAAAACTGCTTTTAGTTTTCACAATTTAACTAAACAAGGTTGCTTGGACAATTGGTGAGTGGTGCAAGGCATGAAGCAGAATGTGGACAAATAAGACGAGAAAATATCACCAACTAAACACTTGTTTTTTGAACCATTTTCAGAGCCTGACAGATTTTAGATGACAAATTTGATTACTGAGTAGTGTTAGATTTTACAAGGAAGGAAATCAAACAGCACTTAGTTTTTCTTTTCATGTTTTTTATACCAGTGAAAAACATGGTGCATCTACTTCTGAATATACGGTTTATGGGAATAAAGAGGTGACTTATGTAAACAATATTGTCGCTCATATGGGGTGTTTACATTTACATTTAGCGTATATTCCCTGCAGTCACTTCCTTGTCTTGTTTTTTAGTATTGTCAACTAGTTCTATTTTATTGTCTTTTTACTCTTTAGGTTATAGAGGTTCTGTGTTTTTTTTTTTTTTAAATGAATAGTAATTATGTGGTAGGTAGATTGAAGGACCACTGTCTCATCGTAATTTGACAATAGCTAGAAATGTGTTTCGTGATGTAATCGTTAGAGATGCTAGATAGAATCATTCATGCATCTTCCCCAAATCACTCAAGATTTTTGGGTAATTGGTTCATGTCATGGTATTAGAGTATTAGAGTCTCTGTGAGCGAGTGATCTAGAGTTTGATTCCTGTCCTCAGTCTTCTAATAATTTTTTTTTATCTCTTCTAAAGTAAGGACGCCCGATCATCGATCATGCTTAAAACTAAATATTTGGAGTGTGTTAAAGATGTGATATTAATGATAGATGATAGATGTCAATGTTAGTTCTTTGTCCTAAGCACAAATAAGAAAACGTATTTGTAACATGGTAGAAGCGATGACACAGGTTCAGACAAGAGAAAAAACTTCATGTCAGTACGGCATAAAGCTATGACATGGCGTGAAAGCTCTACTTTCGTGCTTCCGACGCATAGTGGACACGGACATGTCTCAAAATATATATATATATTCTATAATTTTCAATTTAACCATATTTATGTATTCGTGTCATATCCTTGTTGATATCTGTGTATGTGCTTCGTAGATAGTAACCCTCTCCCCAACCAAAGAAAGATTTTTCTTGAAGAATTGACCTATATGCAATTTGTAAGTTGGATGATAGTACTTTTTCAAATCTTGCCATTATAAATTCTGAGTCCTGCATGCAAATACCCCTCTGTATTTTGGCTACAGGCATCGGTTTTTTATCTTTTACTTCTTGATGAGATGTGGAACTTCTCGGGGTCACTGGATCATTAATTCTAGGTTTTGATGTAAAATCCTCGGGAGCATAAAACATGGTTGAAATTGTTGCTCTCTACGTTTTTAGTTGTCTATTGATTGTGCATTTTATGGATTCATATGATTTCATAGTCTGTTTAATGGACAGGAGAATTATGGTGAGCAGTGGCACTGTTGTTCAAGTTTTAGATTTCTTAAAGAAAAGTTAAAGCCTCTGATTGGACTTTTGTGTACAGATGAGAAAGTACCAACGGAACTTAAGAAGGCTATAATGCAAGCTAGGATGGACAAGAAACTTACTCAGTCTCAGCTTGCTCAAGTATTACTCTCCCCTCTGCAGAAAAAAAAAAGTTGAACAAATTTCTTGATTAGTCAGGAATTATCAATGATTTGTTTGTGCATTGTTATTTGCAGCTGATTAACGAGAAACCTCAAGTGATCCAGGAATACGAATCAGGGAAGGCCATTCCAAACCAGCAGATAATTGGCAAGTTGGAAAGGGCCCTTGGAACTAAACTGCGTGGCAAGAAATAAGGAAACTAGAATCATGGTTCTGCATATATTATGGTTTGCATGGCTTGCTATGAGTGTTGTGTTTGCTCACTAATTGTGTATATTTAAGACGGATAAAGGGTTGTGAGGACCTGAGGCTTTCGCATGTTCTAATAAATAAAGTTGCATTTTCGGTATAAATCCTACTTTTGAAAGCGATCTTGGGATGTTATTGGTTTTAAAATTAAGTTAATGTATGTTGACTTAATTTGGACCTTTTTCTTTTCTTTCAATATCCTTTTTAGTTGGATTTTGTGGGCTTAAGAGCTCTTCTTTTATAACGAACAAAGATGTTATTTAAGATTACAAAGTAAAACATTTTACGAGGATATAAATATAAACATTCCTTCATAACTTTATGAAGAGAAGAATTTACAAAGATGGTTTTTGAGTTAATTTAATGATCTAGTATTTATTTTTTTGGAGAAGCCTTTGCTCATGTAATTAAGGTCATTAATGTCGTTCTTTTACATAAGAACGTTAATTGGTTTTTAATGACGAGATTTCTATTTGTAAGTGTCTTAAATAAGATTATTGGGCATGTCATGAAGATTATTCAAGTCTGTAAAGATTACACAGTTATATATGAAACTATTTTTCACAATTATTGGGGGTATGTCATGAAGATTTTCTAGTCTGTGAAGATTAGACAGTTATATATTAAACTATTGTGTATGATTAAATCATAGTTTAACAACACCTAATAGATCGAAATTGTGTTAAAAGTAATACTTAATGTGATTTTTTTTATTAAAAAATATTATGTCAAAGGTGTGTGTATAAAATATAGGTCGGATAAACATCAATCTTTTTGTTAAAGAAATATTATGTCAAAGGTGTGTATAAAATATATAGAAAGGTTGGACAAATGTTCAATTGTCCCGGTGATGTAATACGGAGCAATATTCATCGTTTGAGATTTATGTTTGAAAAGAGATAATTCTAGCCTTATAAGTAAGGTATCATTAAAAAACTTTAGTAAGGTATCTTTAAAGTCCCTCATAATCTATAGTAAGAACTTTTATAGCTACATCTTTTTCTACCTTGATTTTACTAACGACTTGCAAATTCCTAAAGTCTTAAACTTCTTCCTTTAATACCTCGACGTTTCATGCAAACATTTGACTTTGCTCAAGGATACAAATCCTCAAATCCAAATTTATCACCCAACTATTAATAGCCATGGACCATGAAAGATCAACAAACATGAATAAATAAAAGGAGGAGGCATACCTAAGTTAAGGATTGAAAAGAGCGAAATAAAAATATGCCAGTTGAGGAAAGTAAGGCAAAAAGAATTATTGATTGAATGACAATATTTATTTACAAGGACTTTTGTCTCATTTCACATAAGGTGAATATAATCATTAAGAATTTTTCATTTTTGTTTTGTCTTTTTACAAATGCTAATCGTAAGGTGTTGGTGTGACAATAGTGTGTGCTCAAACCTTTGAGATGATAAAAGTTGATTTCAATCGTTGTTATTGTCAAATAGATTTGATGTGTTGTGTCTTTTCATGAGGACAAACATTCTAAAATGGTGTTTTGTTTTTGCACTTAACATTGTTTGTCATTATGTATTCAATTTTTTATTACCTTAACATTGAGTGGTATTGTACTCTCACAAGAGTTCCAAGTAATCCTATTTTAGGTTGAACATCGTATAATTTTATTCTTAAGTATTGTTTAGTAGATTCTTGAACTTGGAGTCAGATAATAATAACTCCAATTATAAGTAACCAAGTAAGATAGTTTTGTCACCTATTTGGTTGACTGAAAGGTTGCGTACCCTTATAGAGATTTTGAGTTATAGGTCTGGTGTTAATAATTCCTAATTTAAGTCAAAATTTAGATGATCTTGTTTGAGTGAATTTAAAAATAAATTAGTGAATATTTTATTGACATATATCAGTTTTATAGAACTTCGTGTTTCATGCCGTTAATTTTAACCAAATAAAGATTTTATTTATTCGATATTATAGGACCATGAACATTGGTTTGAGGAGATACTATTATTTTAGAAGGACAATACTTGCAATTTCTAATTCATCCACACATGTATATATTGTTTTTTTTATGTCTAAATTTAGAGAAACTAAAAGATATTAGAAACAATATTTTTAAAGACTAAAGTATATTATTTTGAAGTAATATAAAATTTATTTAATTACAGAAAGTAAACAAAATTAAACTTATAAAAATATAGATACAATAGAAAAGAAAAAGAAATGACATGAATGTGAATATTTTCATGTATAGTAAAGTGTGCTATCATGTCGATATTTTCGTTAAATTACATATCGAATGTCAAATTTGAAGATGCGGGATAAATAAATAGAGACAACGAAATATGTAAGAAGAGTGATAGGATCATATTTGAGAAACAACAAAGGAAATTTCCTTAGAGCAAGTTCATATATATATATATATATATATATAAATAAAGGAATCATAAATTTTCATTACATAGAATGGGACAATATAAATGACTTTCAAATAACACACTTGAAGAATAAGCATATATTCTCTAAATTAAAGGATGTAATGGAACCACTTCTTTCACTTTTCCAAAATTTGTACCTGCCTTTAACAAGGAATTTGATCTCTAAAAATTAATTGATCAATTAAACTTTTAGTAGTTGAAACGATCAGAAATTTGCTCCATTTTGTCCTACATGAGCGTTAGATCAAATACATTTACTGCAATAATTGTAATTCCAATTCCATGTCTCAACTATAATTTATTTTCCGAAAGAGGATTGTTTGCCATTCCTTTGAACTGTATACACTATTGAGAGAAAATTAGTGAGGAAAGAGAGATAATTCGGTAAGAAAAAAACACACAATTTATCTGTACTTTTTAAATAATAAATTATAAAATTTATGATAATTTGTGATTGAATGATGATTAGACGTGGTTCTTGTTAAGTTTGGGTACACCTAAAATTTACTTTTAATTTTAATGGTAATATACTATTTATCTCTTAAAAATAATTTATATAATAAAAAAAGATGAAATTACAGTTATACTAATTGAAAGCTATAAATAATATAAATGAAAATAACACAAATGACAACTGCTATGTGTGTAAAAAAATAAAAGAAAAATTTAAAAATATAAATTTTTAAAGAAGGAACTATATATGTGTGGCACATTCAACACACGAGGTATGGCTTGTCCAACACACAACGTGTGGCTCTTCGAATCCTAAAGGCACCCCTCTTTTCACTAATCCTAAAGTGTTCTCTCCATGACGATAGTGCTTTCTCTTACAATTTCCAGATGTTACTTTGTTTCTCACAACTCCTCTCGATGTTGCACCCCCTACTCCACCATTCTAAGCCAAACACATGCTACCATCTACTATAAAGTTGTTTTCATTCTCCCAAACCTTAATCTTCTTTTTGCATAACACCCATTGTTATGTCTTTGTTTAAAGAAATTTGTGCAATGGACACTTTGCCAAAACACTTATCAACGTGTGTTCTTTGACTCCAACACTCTCAAAAATTAAAAGGAAAAACTCTTTCTTTAATAGGTGATGACACGCATGCCCTTTCTTGGTTTCAGTAAGGTCATATAATATATTTATGGTAAGATCTTAATCCATGAGAAGCAAAATCGATAAACTCTCTAACCTAACATCAATTTTAATTTAAAATTTCACTATTCCAAAATTCACAGTAGATTTTCTATTTTTGCCTTAAACTTTCTCTTTCTGGGTAAAATTACAATCTCTTTTTCTAAATCAGGTTATTTTCTCCTTTTTATGTCTTAAAGTTTATATTTCTAGCAAAATTTTTAACACTGAACAAATTAGGGATTACAATCTTTCTTTCTAAAGCAAATTATTAGCTACTGTTTTTGTATTTAGGCCTTTTTTTAGTAAAAAAGTTAACTTTGAATCAATATACATGTCTTTAATATATTCAAGATTCCATATCGAATCATCCTTACATATAAATTTAACGTTTAAGTTGAGAATTAATAGTTTATAATGTAGGTGCAAACCTCACTTTAGAAGCCAATTTTATAAAATTAAATTAGGCTTAAAATCCACTTCTTAATACAATCATTTCATTTTTTTCATGAAATTTCACTAATAAACCATTGTCACTTTAATTGTCTAAAAAACAATTCACTTGATAAATGAAGTTGGTCTTGAAAAAGAAAATTGGAATTTCATCGCGAGGATTATGTAATTGTAGATTTTACTAAACATAAGTTTTTATTTTCAATGAAGTTGGTCCTACAAGACACAGAGGTAATATCTCGCAATTTTTAAGGGTCTTATAACTTATAATTTCTTTACTCAAAATCTTCATGCAAGGAATCACAATCCATGCTTCAATAAGAAGGAGTCTAATTTACAAATTCCAAAATGACATTGTTGAGGCTAGTGTGCATTTTATCTAATCTTTCAAGGTTGCTTCAAATGATGAGTGTTATAAAATGACCCATCATCCTTATAAAATTAACTTCCTGTTTGGGGAAAACGTAGTTTTACTTGATTGTGAATTGGTTCCAAAAGCAAACCAACAATATATATTTCTTTTTATAATTACTGCTTCAAGTTTTGACATAGACTACTTAATGGGTAAGTTGAACTATTATGATTGAATATCATGTAAGTCAAATACATTTTTCAAGTTTAATGAAGTCATTGTTTTATGTTGGTGTCATGGGAGTACTCACGAGACTTGAAGAAGCCTAAAATCACACTTTTTAACAGAATAAACCAAAGTTGTGAAAACTTGTTTTAGTTATTTAATGGATTAACACCGGTTTTAATCAATTAAAACTAAAGTTTGTATAATTATTTTTCAAAGAATAATTAATTAAATACTAATATAATCGATTAAAAGCGGAAGATCCAGATTTAATTTATGATTTCGAAACTCTATAAATAAACCAGTTGACTTGATGTTTTTATACAAATTTTAAGAGGATTGATATACAGTCAGAAACAATATTATTTGATTTATTCAAAGAGTTTCTTTAATGGTTTGTAATTGTTGTTGTTACTAGATTGTTCTAGTGTTGTTATTCTTAATAATAAAGAGTTGATAAGCAATATATACTTTTGGGTTGTAAGAGTTTATAGGACTAATATCTTCTTGGTATTAAGGTTTGTTGTTGTAAACAAGTGATAAAGAATATATCTTTTTGGGTGATAAAGGATGAGATTCTCTCTTGAGGTGGGTAAGAGTTGATAAATATGAAGGTCGGACACCGCGGTTAATAGTCGTTTCTCCGTGTCTGACGCGCCACCGATATGAATGTGACGGAAGTGTGTACGACACCGCATCAGACGCATTATTTTGGGCCGGATGCAGTCCTTACTACTGGACATACGGAGAGGACACATCAGTGGTGGACGGAGAAGAACATATACCAAAATGAAAACCACACACAAACATATTAAAGCTAAAACCAACAGATTAAAACGTATGACAAAAATCATTAAAACATATTAAAACCAAATCAAAATAGAAAAACGAATCATTAAATCCAAAACAAAAACCATTAAAACAAATTAAAACGCAAGCGGAAGAATACAAGCAAAAGAAGAATGCACGCAGTGAAAGTCTGGAAGAAAAGAAAGAAGAAGAAGCTCAATCTGAATAACATTTGTAAAAAAAGAACTAAAAAGAAAAGAAAGAAGAATGTAGCGTGGAGGGATGGGAGCGTATTTGGAGGAAGAAGAAAGCACAAAGGAAGAAGCATCTAGAAAAGGTATTTGTTATATAATTAAATAATATTATATTATAATATTAAAATAATATAATACGTTTTAAATTATATTACATTATATAATATTAAATAATATAGTATATGTATTAAATTAAAATAATATAATATATACTTTAATTTTTTTATAATCATTATTAATATAACAATTTATATCAATAATTATATTAAAAAATATATTATAAATTATATTAAAAATATATTAAATTATATTATATTAATTTATATGTTTCTTTTAAATTATTATTATTTATTTATCTATATTAGTATATTTTTATATATATATATATATATATATATATGTGTGTGTATATTGTTGTGTCCCCCTGTCCTATAATTTTCAAATTAGATGTATCTGCTTGCCCGTGTCTATGTCGTATCCGGTTCGTGTTTGTATATGGGGTTTCATAGGTTGATAGGAATATACTCTCTTTGTAATCAAGAGTTAATTGATGTTGATATCCTTTTATAGTGTATATCATCTTGAAATTGTTTAGGAGTTGATTCTTGTTTGTATTAACTTTGAAAGTTAGTGAAACCAATAATTCTCAGGTTGAATTGTTGAGACTAGGTGTATGATTTTGTTGATTTGAACCAATGTACAATATTTCTTTGTCTTTCTCTTTATATATGTGCTACAACCAATTCTTGTATCGATCTTGCTTCCACTTATAATTGCATTCAATTTTTCTATCTTACAGAAGTTTTGAAAGAATTCCAAGAAAGGAGATTTTTGTGAAAACTATTTGAAAACTAATTCAACCCCTTCTCTGCCTCTCTTGGTTTAATCAAGTCATTCTCTTTTAAAAATAATATTGTTTTCTATAAATTGTTTAACCAATATTACTTTATCAAAATAGTCTTCAAATTGAATGCACTCTATTGGAAACTATATTGATCAAAGACAAGCATAATTTTAATCACACTTAGAATCTTTTTAATCATAGATTCCTTGGATTATAACTAATAATAAATACATTTTTTTAATTAAGATTCATATAATTGGTTTTACTTACATCTTAAATATTATTTTTGCTAATTTTTTATTTTTAGTGTAGGACACAATTATAACCATTAGATGGTCTTGGTATAGGGTCTAATGGTTACATGGATTAAAGGATCTCACTAGACGGTCTAATGGTTACTTGGGGTAGATGGTCTCCTCTTTCTTTTAGTCAACGTTCCATCAAACCATCTATCAAGATTCAACTGAAGAAAACACTTCAACAACATTAAAGATTAATGAAGATGAGGTGCAGTGAGAGTTTGATGCAAGGAACATAGACTAGATGGTTTAATAAAAAGTGTGAAGAAACGTTCATCATTACGAATCGACTAGATTAAGCAAAATGAAAACAGAAAATGAAATTTGAGTGAATGAATTAGAGAATAAAATCTACAATATCTCAAACAAATTTTGAAGCAAATAATATGTAGAGATACTAAAAACAGAATTCGCGATTAACTTGGAGACAAAATTTGAAAATGAAGAAACTGTGAATAAAATCTCAAACAAAATATATTTCGAGATTCTTTGAGCAAAGAAACCTATAAAATATACAAGCTTAAAGGAAAAAGGGAGTTTCATAGTGGCATTTGAAAAACATAAAACAAAACATCTTAGTTTTCTTATTTTCTGCATTGTAATGTTTTCATTTTGCCTTCGTATGGAAGGCTAAACTCTTGGGGGTTAATTCTCTTATAATTTCATAATGAATTCTGAGGTTTTATACAGTTAAAGTTTCATTCTTTAACATATGTAGGAGGTTGTGTTACGATTTGTTAACGAAAATTGGAATTCTTGTTTAGTTTACATTATTCTGAACAATCTCTTATTTGCATAATTTAAGAGGTAAATGATTAAAAATCTTATGAGTAGACACATGGAGATGAGTGAGGTACCAAATATATTAGTGGACATATGGTTCATTAATTAGATTTTATTTATTGATTGATGCATGTTTGGTTAATTCAATCTTATTTGTATATTGAATGATTGACATATATGTTAACTGATGAAGAATTCATTGCTAAAAGAACTTGAGAGTTACTTCTTTATTATTTTTACATTGTTTATTCTATTTTTTTGAATAACAATTATTAAACCCCGGTTCATTTTACTATTTTTTACTAAATTGTTTTGATTGTGAATGAGTTTTGGGCATTGATTAATCATATTTACTATTAGATTGTTGGGAGACCACTTGAGGTGAACTAACTTTATTTATCTATATAAACCTTTTTATCTTCTGCACATCTAACTTAATTTTTGGTTTTTTCATTCTACTTGTATAGTTTTTCAAATTGTTGCAATGATCATATTTTTAAAAAATAAATAAAATATTTATTTTCTAAATTTCTAATCTTTTTATTCAAGAGAATCTAATTATTCAGTTTGCCTTAATCTTTCTACTAATATATGATCTACTGATGGAGTGTCTAATTGCTTATATGGGTTCTATGATTAACCAACTTTAATATGGAAATTGTTCTTCATTTCAATATGATCAAAATAATTATGAAATGCAATGTGAACCCTACTTTTAGTAGCCACCTTAGCCTTATGAACCATATCAATCTTATAAGCCATATTTTCATCACCTCAACATTATCAGTCATATAAGCCTTATAAACAACATTTTAAACAACCTTTGTATGATTATGAGCAAAATCAACCACCCTCCCAACCATCCTTTAAACAACTAACATCTTTACAAGAGCTTGAGGCAAATGGGTGAAAATATAATGAAATAACAACAAAGTGTGAAGGTCAGAATTATAAGATTATGAGAGCAAGCTGCTTACTTGGCTATAAATGTTGAAGAGCTTATCTTACAACGAGAGAAAATCTCTGAAGACATGGGAAAATGCACTTTGACTAAAACATTGGCTAAGTAAGAGTTGAATCCTCTTCATGATCCTAATTTAGATTTTGATTTAGAAAAATTTTCAAAATTTCGTACAAGATGTACTAGTGATGAGATTAAATCTGCCATACCTCTAGTTTCCATTTCACTTGCAAATACATACCTTCTCTCAAGTATAGATCCTTTTACATAGAGGAGATAATAATAGTTGTTGACACACCCATTCATGTTCTCGTGCTTTCATTGTTATCTACTCAACAACCATCTTCTCTAGAGTAGAAGCATAGTACTTATTTAAAAAAGGATCACAAGTTTTGATTTATCATGTCTAGCGGCTATCTTGAGGATTAAGAGGCCCTAATCGCTATGAAACATTCTGTTAAGGATTATTATGTGTATCATATTGACATGGAGGATGGTAATGTGCTTGAGTTTCGAGGAGATTTTAGTTTTTCTAATCTTACTGAATATACAAATTTGAGATAGACAAATTTATATCTCTCATGATGAAACTTGCTATAATAGTTGCAATGCAGGTTCTAATACAAATACATCAGCAAAGATCATTATGCTAGAATGCTCAAGCTCAGTAATAGTAGCTACAAACGCATCTAATCTAGTAGATTTACAGGATGTTGAAGTCTCAATATCACTAAATTGTCACTTCCTACAGTCTAACCAGTATCACCAAAAATAAAGGCACTCACTTTGAAGTTGCTTCTGCTTTTTAAAGAAACCCAACTTTAGTGTATGCCTGGATAAATTTGACAAAGTTGTTGATCAAAAGTTGAATGTGCTTCAATGTTTACTTCCAATTTTGGTTTGTTAGTAGGATTTTAGAGTATTTTTCAATATATCTTTTAGTTATCAAAATAATTGGGAATAATATAAAAGGAAAATTTTATTACATAAAATTAAAGAAAATAAAATTTGATAAATGGTAAAATTTTCTTCCTCCCTTGATTCTTGCTTACATTACACTTTCATTGAACATTTTTGCAAGTTTCAAGTGTGGAAGAAGTTTTAATTTTCTTATTTCTTTTATTTTTATTTTGTTTTACTTTTTTTCTACTAGACTTAACTCGCCTAGTGAATAAGTGTGTTTTTGTTTTCTCATTTCAATTTTGTTTAATTTTGTTTCACGTATGTTTCGAATTGTGTCTATTATTGAGTCATAGTGTTTTGAGTCTGTAATAGTATAGTGCATTGTGTTCAGATAGACTGTTTACTGATGGATACACTTATTAATTTTTTTAATTATGGTTTTTATTCTGCTTTCAATTCTATTTCTTCAAGTGATTTGTGTTTTTAGTCATAGTGTTTAGTATGTTTATTGTTTTCTAATAAGTTTATAGATGCTACCATGACATGCTACTTTATTAGACAATATTTTTATATGCTAAGGTATGTTACAATATAGTGTGCACATCTGTTGTATGACTAGATAAATTTCAGGTGAATTATGCATATCACAAGCTAGTTAGATAGTTTAGAGCTTCTAGTTTTGTTATTAGTAGAGCATTTGATCCTTGTTCTTTGTATGCCTTTCTATAGCAGATCTTCTCAACAACAATATTAGACTACACCACCCGCTGTTGCATCTTCTAAAAAGTGTGATTTCTCATGAGAGATTACTAAAATAGATGAGTACAATCAATAAATCTCTTACACTCGCTCAAGCTTGACGAGGGAGTCTCTCTTTTCATTGATTGTACAAACTAAACTAGAAGTTCTGGTTGTGAAATACCAGATAACTAAACTGAGTGGGAATGCAAAGGCCAACTACATTAAGTGCAGAAGAATCTGATTTAGCTAATCTGTTTGAGCCTATAGCATTTTTCTTCTTTTTAAACAACATTACAAGCCCCTAAACCAGAAAAAAAAATGTCCCTACCTTAGAAGATAAAGGAGTTTTGAAATCATTTTGGGATAGGTTCTTGAATAAGTGTTGGGGTGTACCTCATGTTCCATAGTCACTTCCTCAGATCATTCATTTTTGGAAAAGATAAAAAAGGAGAGAAAAAGAATAACAAAAATAAAAGAAAATAAAATGCATAGACTGTCTAATACAGATGATAAAATGTCTACTACGTGAAAAAGAAATAAGAATGTTGTTCTAAAATAAAAAAGGAGTTGAATTGCAATTTTGAAGATGCTTGCAACTTATATTTTGTTTCTGGATTTATTCCTTACTACTTTTTTTATGGTTTTAAACCTCTTTTTCCAAATTTTAATTGATTTTACCTTGGTCTCATTACAGCTCTTATGAAGTTCTTTTGATCATTGATAGTGTGTTATTCAATTGTTGTGAATATTAAAGGCTAAGCTTATGATAGTATTTGCTTGCATGAGTACTTTGAGTAAAAATACAAAGCTAAACACTTGAGAGTTGAAGAACATATAGATTCATCTTGATTTTTTGATTTCTTGAGATTATATCATGCTTGCAATTATGCATTCTAGGATCTATTTATATTTTTGTCATTTGTTTTCATTGTTTTCCTTTAATTTGTTATGAATTTAATTTACAGATGTAGGTTCTTTTGATAGTTTTAATACTTTATGATTTAATTTATGATTTAATTTTTATTTTGTAATTGACCATTTGCTAGCTAACTAAATTAGTATTGAGATGATTTTCATGTTTTTAATAAAGGAGAGATTGATCTTTCTTCAATTGCAAGTGTGTAGTTCTATCTACTTCATTTACTAGTTGTATGAGCTACACGTTTAACAATTGTAAAGATGCTATAGCCATTTCTAAGAGATTTAGATATTTAGATTTGTTTGCAACTATTGCGTGTAAAGTAAACTAGAGTGAAATTCATTATTTTCTTTTATCAAAAGGTTTAACAATTTCAAATAAACCTGATATTATTTGTAGAGTGATCAAAATGAAGTTAGATCAAATGATGACAGATTTTAAGAAGAATAATTTTTGTTGGTAAAATTCATGTAGGTAAGTGAAATTGTTTACTATATACAGGCTAATTTTTAACCATACCAATTATTCTATCCCTTTTTCTTTTATGGTATTAGGAATGTATAATGTGGAATTCGTAAACTAAACTACCTCATGCTCATATATCATTATGGTTTGATGGCAAAATCAAATTGAAAAATGCAAGGGACATTGATAAAGTAATCTCCACTAAACTACCTCGTCCATATCTATATTCAAACTTTTAAAGGCGATTGCAACAAGAACCAACATATGAACAATATTTTTAACTTGTTTAAGGCTAAGAAAATTTATGATGAAGGAAAGAACTTGATCTATGCTGAATTTCCAAGCAAGTTTGTTTGGATGTCTCAAAAAAGAGAATGGAAACCAAGAAAATAAGGTTACATTATTAGTAGACTTACGTATATTCCTTTAGGCTCAGGCTCAGGCAAGTTGGACTATACGAGGATAATATTAACAGAATAAAAGGGTTGTATTGATCATGATAGCATAAAGACGGTTAATAGAGAAAAAAAATTCCAAGAGGTTTCCTATGTTTTAGGATTATTGACATGTGATATAAGAATTCATTGAAGCAAGTAAAGAAGTAAGCCAACTTTCTCCCAAAAATCAACTCAAAAGGTTATTTGTTATATTATTAGTGATGAATACAATGTCCAAACCAGATATAGTTTGGAATTCTACTAGAAAGTTATTGTCACATGGAATTTTATATCAAAAAAAAAAGAAAGGAGTTCAATCTACCAGGTATTAATTTTATTTATTTTTCAAATTTGTTTTATGGTTAAATGTTTATATCATATAACTTTGAGAGCTTGAATTGTTTAATCTCTATCTTCTACAACTACAAGTACAAGAATTATTAATTGCAAATGGTATGTCCTTAAAAGACTACATTTATCTATCTATGCCTAATGTTTCACATTCACTCATATTCCAAAATAGGTTTATTATTAATGAGTTGAATTATAATAAAGAAACCATGACACAAGTTCATGCATCACTCTTGCAATTACTAACTGATGATCAACTACATATAGTTGTATGAAGACATCATGAAGTGTTTTCAAAAGTAGGAGGATTATTTTTTTTTATATAGTTAAGGTGGTACAAGAAAAACATTTATGTGGAGAACTTTGTCAACTACTATTAAATCTAAGGGAATGATTATTTTGAATGTAACTTCAAGTGGAAGTGCTTGATTATTTCTTCTTAGAGGCAAGACAACTCATTCTACATTTTGTATACCATGAGGAATCAATTTGCACTATAATTCAAGAAATTCTTTATGCTAGGCTCTTTAATGGAAACCACATTGATTGTATGGAATGAAACACCAATGATGAATAAATTATGCTTTGAACTTCTTGGAAGAAGAGATATTATGAGAGTTAAAAATGAAGACAATAGTCAAAAATCATTTGGTGGTAAAATTTTTATTTTGGGATAAATTTTGTCTATTTTCAACAAGTGATCAAGATATGATATTGTGATATCATCAATAAACTACTTTGAACTATGGAAACATTGCAAAGTTGTAAAGATTTCATAAAATGAGATGAAGCACTACCAAATCAAATGAATGTGCAACAAATATCAAAGAATTTATTGATTGGATTCTCAATATTGGAGAGTGACACATGAATCTAAATGAAAATAGTGAAGGCAATATTGACATACCACAAGATTTTTTTAGTTCAAAACAATGGATCACCTTTACACTCCTTAGTTGTGCATCCTAGTTTTCTCGTCTTTTTAATCAACGATCCTAGTTTTCTGCATGATATAATGTATCTAGATTTTTTTTTTTATGATAGAAAAATACTTTGTCCTATGACTAAATTTTGTAGAATAGGTGACTTCATTTTATCTTTAATATCTAGGTATGACACACCTTGCCAAACAAATAAAGATTAAGAAACTTAAGACAAATGGTTTACACAAATTTTTTTGAATGACATTAGATTCTCAAGGATCATCAATCATCCACTTAAATTGTAAATTGGTGTATATGCTTGCTGGAAGAGTCTGAGGGGGAAATACCGGAGAGATCTCTAACAATGAGATATGAGCCAACATATAAAGGAATAACACCACCTTCAACCCAAAACCTTAAGGCATTAGGTTTGCGGGTCTTCTTTCTTATATGTTGCTCAACTTTCTCATTCTTACCCAATGTGGGACTTCGACTCACTTGAATATCTAACAATCTCCCCCTCAAGTGTGAGTCACTCCTCTACCACATTGATACACTCTCCCTCGAGCGGAAGTATTCTCAACCCAAGTACATTACTCATGACCCCTCACTTGTACCGCCGTTCACACACTTATACGGGACACGCTTGCCTGAAATCACCATCAGGAAGACTTTCGATACAGGGTCAAACTGTACTCGCCCAGGCCGTAAACCAACGACTCTGATACCACTTGTTGGGTAATTCGAGGGGGCATAACTGGAGAGATCTCACAAGAATGAAACTAGAGCCAACATATAAGGAAATGACACCACCTTCAACCCAAAGCCTTAAGGTTTTGGGTTGAAGGTGGCGTCATTCTCTTATATGGATTGGCTCTTATCTCGTTCTTGTGAGATCTCCTCGGTTTCCTCCTTAGATTCTCCCAACAATGCTTTTAAAAAAAAATTAATCAAACAAATAATCTTTATAATGGAACAAAGTTATAAGTTAATGATTTAGACAAAATTTTTATTCTATTAGTCTAATTAGAGATAAAACATTAATAATAAAATATTTATACAAAAAAATAAGCTCGACTCATTCTAAAATTATCTTTCAAATTTCAAATAAGACAATTCTAGATATTTTTATATTTTTCAATAATAATAACTAAAAGTCAAAATCAATCATTTTCTAAAGTTAGACTTTATCTTTATACTCAATATTGAAACATGATCAATTATATATCACTATTTCTAAAGTCAAATGAAAGAAATAATTGAAAATACTTAGATGAAAATGAAAATATAACTACTGCAAATATAAATATAATATAAAAATAAATATTTAAAAATCTTTAAAACCAAATACGAATAACCTTGTGTTGTACATATAACTTTTCATTTTGCATAATACATATGAGATATAAAAGTTATTTTAATTATAATATATTTATTTTTTATTTCTTTATCTATGATAATTAACTTTATAAATTTTTTATATTTAATTCTCATGACCATGTTTATCAAAATTTATATGTATACAATGGTAAATCATCCTGTTCTTTCATATTACTTTCACTATAATATCTATTTCAGATTTATTAAGTGGTTTCAATTGATGTAGAGGGACTAAAACTTACATTTTTTATGAAGTGAAAGTTATACAACAAATATATATTGTATTCTTAAAAAGAAAAATCTTGCATGGAGGGGTAAAAGGAAAGGTAAAGGGGAAAGGAAGAAGATTAGGAAATTAAACCTACCATAACAGCCTTAAACGGGTTCAGGCACAGGGCGATCCTCTTCATCGGGTGCCTTGCAAACCCACTCGCCATCCTCCCTCTTCACCATCCCTTTGTTCTTCTCCACCCACCACGACTCAGGCACGCCACACTCCTCCTTCAGAAACGAACACGACTTGTTCACCAGAGCCAAACTCCTCTTCACTTTCAACTCGAACGCCTCACGCGCCCCGTTCCACCCTGCCACCACGTGCAGCATCGCTTGCAAGTTGTGCCAGTCGCTCGGGTTCCTCGAATCCTTCAAGCTGGGCGACTTCCGCGTGTCGATCACCAACTCCACGCCCGTGTGCTCGTACCCCAACAACTTCCCCGGGTAGTGCGGGATCAAATCGATCACGTTCGTCACGTGCAAAACCTTCAGGTTCCCCAACCTCTTCAGCCGGTTATTGAACGCCCTGTTTCCAACCTGAGGGGACCCAAACACGATCGCGGTCACCGGGACTTCCGTTACCCCGTTTTCCGCCAAGTCAAACCCGCTCACTATCGATAGGGTTGCGCCGAGACTGTGCCCCATGATCACCACACTCGGATTCTCAGATTTGTAACGCTCTAACAGCGATTTCACGTGAGAAACAACTTGTGTTCTCGCGCTGGTTTTCGTGAAAGGAGATTTTGGGTCATCGGAGGTATAGATTGTGAGCCAACCTAACATCACCTTCGGTGTTCCTGAATTCTCATCATCGTCACTGCTGCTGCTACCTGTATTACAAATCCAATATCAAAATTAATTATCATAAAAAATTATAAATTAATTATAAAAAATATTATTTATTATTATTATTATTACTGTCGTTCTTTCTTCTCTTCAACTCGTTCACGCTTTCCGCGTTGAGGAGCGGGGAAGCGGACTCGAGGCCGGCGCCGAAGACGTTGATCCACTCCATGTCTCTGGTGGTGCCGCGCCAGACGACGTAGATCTCTCTCCGGCCGAGCTCCTGGGAGCGGCGGTCGGAGGTGACGGCGACGTAGCCGATCCAGTTGGACTCGCGGTCCCAGGCCTCGCGCGAGAGGGAGTGGAGGAGGAAGGCCTCGGGGACGGAGACTCTGGCGGTGGCGTAGAGGAAGGCGGTGACGCCGTAGTGGTCGGCGTCGTCGAGCATGACCTTTCGGAAGAAGGAGGTCTTGCCGTAGCGGCTGGAGCCGCAGAAGGGGGAGTTTTTGTCGTTGTTGAAGGCGTCGTAGGTGGCCTGGATGAAGTCGCCGCAGCGGAGGATGAGGGAGCGGAGGGCGGGGTGGAGAGGGTCGAGAAGGCCGGCCCAGTCGTTTTGGCCCAGCAGTTGGGCCCACGTGGGTTGGGATGCCATGGGGGGGAGAAAGTGTATCTGAGTGTGTGGTGGAATGAGGAGTTGAGAGAGACAGAGAGATTGAGATATGGGTAATGAAAGTGTGTGTGTGTGTGTTTTGTGAGAGTGTTTCGACGGATATGTATGGCTGACCCACCTTTCAGATCCTCTACTGTCTCAATGGTCCTTCTCTATATTTCCATTTTCACATCTGTCATTTGTCTATGTCTCCTCTTCTTTATTTCATATGTATACTTAATTTATCTATTTTTAGTATAAGCTTTATGCTATCATCGTATCCATATATTCCGTGTATTAAATATTGGGGTCGCATTTAAGTCTCCAAAGTTGTTTGTCTGTAGCTTTTTATCATATGGATAAATTTAGTTTATTAGATTCTACACTTGTCTTCGAGTATTATAAAATGAAAATGTGTGTCCATAGGTTATTTATCATTCTCATAGACCAATCAATAATATCAGAAGGAAGAAGATTATAATATAGTATGTAACGTTTCAACAAATATAAATATATATTTATATTTTTTTAAAATATGATGACAAAATGAATAAAATATTTCATTGTTGTCCATTCAAAGATGTACCACATCTTAAAACACATACCACACACAAGATGAATCAATATATCTAAACAAAATTCATATTAGAATGTAATATTTTAGTTATTAAAGTAAACTTCGGGTGAATATTATCCTCCATAATTATATAGTCATAAATTAGTTTACCAATAACATTCTTAACATCAATCAAAGTTCCGAGTGATTTAAATAATTTTTAATTTTACTTATAATTTAATGATTTTGAAATATATATCTACTAAAGATTTCGAAAGAATTATCACCTTACTCAACATTTTAATTTATCCACTCTCAAGATATTGCATAGGTAATAAGAGTAATTTCATTGCATGTGTCCAACCAAAAACCATAAGAAACTTTTATTGGTCTCATAAAATCTCCATATAAGTGAAGAAAGTTAGGGAAACTTGAATATTTTCTTGCATAGTAGCTTCAATACTCAATGCACACTGTATTTGAATGAGACCAATTACCTCCTACGTAATTATCATTCACATTTCATCATAAAAAAAATTTTAATCAATTAAACAACTCAATTCTCATTAATTATCAATGTAAAACATTAAAAATATATACCTAAATCAATTAAATTAAATTAGAACTGTAAATTTCACCATTTAAACAATATAAAAAAATTAATAATAAAATTTCGACTAAGATCTCACATGCAAACACAATACGTCATGCCTGCAAACATCTAAAAATGAACAAATTAATATTTGAGCGGGAAAAAGACTTACTTAAAATAAAAATATAATCGGATCATATTATTATAAACTCTACGGCCTACTAAGTTATGTCTTTTAATACAAGAAAAGATTAAAGCAAGTTTTAGGATCTTCAATTTTTAATTTATATAACTTACAATTTTTACATGTACTTTCTAAATGTCTTTCTAAATATATTCCAACTGAACATAAATAAAATTGGGTCTTACAGCTTATCTCTTCAATCAAGGGCTTAATTCAATAATAAATGTTGATTCAAACCACAATTTAGTATAACATTTAGATAATAAAACTAATATCTTATTACAACAATAAAATCTAAATAATAAAGGACAAAATGACAAAATGGAATAAGAGGAAAACTAGGAATGATGGACCTTTGGTTATAGAAATCTAATTGCATCCCTAAGGGAGAAAATATCACTACAAATAAAAAAAAAAATGTGACAAAACTTTAAATAAATGGGACACTCATATTGAATACTCTAGCTTAAGAGGTCTCATGGGCTGTTGGTTAGAACATTTTAGCACTCACTATGTCGCATAAATGGGGTAAATAAAATAAAGTTCTATACCACAAAAATTTGTGAAAAGATGGGGTAGTAACAGTGTTGCAAGTGTTGCAAGTTGTATCAATTGTCACATGGTGTAGGCCAAGCAGAATAAGTCACAATCTAATCGTGGCAGTTAGGTTGTTATGCTCTCAAGTAGAAAGAGTTGCATTGACTAATGACTATAGTTTTTGGTCAAGTGATAAACATTTGATCCAATAATTGGTATGAGAGTCAAGGTCACGAGTTCAATTCTCAGTGAGACAATTGTTCAGGGGCAATTATTATAGGTTGCATCAATTGTCTAGTTAATAAAAACAATACTTATAAGAGAATATTCCTTTTTGATAGTTTCCCACAGTCTTATGTATTATTTTTAGAATTTCAACATCATAATAAAATTGATTTATGGATCAAACAAGTCCTCCATAAAGTATATTTGGCTAGAATAATGATGAAATTGACCATAAATTTATAAAAACATTTGGGATCTTCAATTATATATTAGACTTGCATGAGTTTCTCAATGGTATGATCCATGTTTTGGTGGTATTTACACCTTTTCATGGGGTTAGCATGCGTATGGGAAGGAAGAGGTGGTAGTACTAGAAACAACTCAAGATTGAAAGCTTCTTATAGAATGACATCCCTATTAACGTTAAAGACATATATGTTTTGTATCTCATTAGGTATTAGCGCTTTTGGTTAGAGGATGGTTCAATAGTCAAAAAGGAAACTATGGTATTTTCTTCTTTAACGCTTTCTGGTCTCAATATTTTATTTTATGATAATGTCTTTGCAATTCGTTCTTAGAGCTCGCCCTTGTCTTTTAGTTAATTTGCTAGCAAGTTGTTCAAAAAGGGTCTTGTTGTAGCCTGTTGTACATCATGTGCATGACGATGGCCAAATGAAGGTCAAGTATTGTAAGCAACGGTATTGAGAACCAAGCCATATATTGTCGAAGAGGCTTAATTTCTCCTAGTTTTATGTTATCCAAAGTCGTAAAATTAGCCAACATTGGTTAAGTAACAATAAATCATGCTATGAATTTTTTAGAAAGAGTCTTGAATAAATCTATTGAGTTTTGTCGTAACTTATAATACCATTAAAATTTGGTCCCTTCAGCATGCACAAGAAAATTCTACAATGAATAATTAGGTCTCGAAAAATATATTGACTTGAGTCATATAAATTTTTAAGTATTCATCTGGATCAAATGATTTGTTATATCTCTCGATATTCAAATAATTACACTTGGGGAGAAGGTTGATGACTAGAGTGAAAGGATGATATCTACCAATGTTTTTGTATAAAGCTACTTTTTGTTGCTTGGTTCCTTTCTTTGAATGAAAATTTATGTGAATTATTTGACATGCTTGATAGTATGTTTTTAGGTGTGGATTTCTTCTCAGACCCGTGATTTAGGGATATGCTTGAAGTGTTGAGGACCATAAGTTTATTGATTATCTTTCATATTTCATGGTTGTTTGTCATGAACCAATATGCCTAGTTGGTCATGTAGAACTTGAAGTTCGTTCTACTATTGTTGGAGGTCAACTTAATGTAGTTGTCAAATAAGTTCTAAGTTTTTTTGAGTTTAATTTAGATTGTCTCTTCATTATATTGTTGCGTGATTGCAATCCAATTATAAATTATTTTATTGTTCCTTTGAAATAAACTTTCCATGTATTTTGAGAACATCTATGTTTATAATATCACTACTTAAAAGAAGGAGATGATATTCTAACTTTTATTAAGAACTGGGAGTGACTTAAGAAATATTTACTTGGACTGCACAGTAAACAACAAGTGTTCCTAGTGGAAAGTAGAACATCATTGAATGAATGGTGAAAAAAAAAAGTCTCATTTCTTAACTAGTGAACTCCCAAAAATTAGAGTTTGATTATTACATCAAATAATATATATATATATATATATATATATATATATATATATATATATATATATAAAAAATATATATGAATAAAAAAAATTTATTGTGTGTATAATTTATAAAATAATAATTTTTTTATATTTTTATATATTTATTTAT
>Ga0099825_1000592_pt1 | contig 40111 bp, 20 predicted proteins | sample SiratroredBW_FD_76838 | JGI IMG/M metagenome (GOLD analysis project Ga0099825, IMG submission 76838) | Root nodule microbial communities of legume samples collected from California, USA - Siratro red BW | ecosystem: Host-associated > Plants > Roots > Nodule | place: USA: California | collected...
ACTTGTTAAATGATAATGTGTTACCACTCTTTTTGCAATAATTGAGATCTGACTTGGTGATATAAGAGTCTGCAGTAGATTGGAGGCTATGCACAATTTTAATAATTATAGGTGCTTTTAAGGATCAAGTCATTAAGAACTCTATTAGTCTAATAGAGTAATTGTAAGAATTTTAAATTAAATCACTTATATTATTTTTATTTTACCTATTTTTATAAAAATAATATCAAACCAAAATGGTTTTATATAGTTTTCAAGTCTTTTGTATCAAGACATAACTTATCTAATATGTCAAGCTAAACCAAATAAATCTTATATATTTATGGTCTAATTTTTATTAGTCTAGACTAATTTTTCTTTTATCTTCTTTTTTCAGTAAGAATCTAAATACTGAATAACTAACTTCCCACCAAATAACATTATATAATACTATATTAAGTTAGCCAAACTATGTTAGAACTCAAAATCAAAATGTGTGTTTTCTAGTTATAGAAAAAGATATTATAGATGGAAGTGGAACACAATCAATACACCACCAAACCAAAACAGAACATTGTGACAAAACATATCCTTTTAATATGTCACATATGTCAAACCTTTATTTTTCTTCTTCTCATTCTTAATTATTTTCTCAGCAATAAATATTTTTTTAATGCTAAGTTGATAATCATACAAACATCACTTTTGTGATTAAGAGTGAAACTATCACCGTCCTTCATGCTTTAAGAATTATGACCTCTTCATTTATTTTATGAAAAGATTGTAGTATTCAATATAAGTCCAACTGATAAAAAAAATTCCAACAAATTTCAATCATGCTACCAAATTTAGTCAAATACGTTGATTTTTTTAAGGCTATGTCTCTTCTCCCTCTTTTCTAATGTTGTTGGTATTAGTTTAAACTTTTGAAAATTCATTTGTCATGGATAACCAAATTATAGTATATAAATTGATATTAATTTTACTTTATAAAGTCAGTTTTATAAAAATAAAAAAAAAGCATGAATTTTATTATTTTAATATGATATTAAAACTATTTTTCAAAAAAATAATTGTCTATTTTAATTGAGATTTGTTGTGGTATCGTGTGACTTGCTGGATTTTTTCCTATTTTTATACTTAACATCCTCGAAGTGAAAAATGTGTTTTTAAATTTAACTTGCTTAATAAATGTTCAACAAACATGTTATTTTAAATATGTTTCGATAATTATTTTACAAAATAACTTAAAATTATTTACATTGAAATTAAACAAATACAACTAAAATTAATCCGATTCAATTTTGCTTAAATCTTTCGACCTAATCCAATTCTCTGTTTTTTTTTTTTTTAATCTTTTCATGAAAGAAGGCCCACTTCTATATCTAATAGGAATATGTAGAAGGAGAAAGAAAGTTATATTAATAAGAGGTAACACGTGGAAGAAAAGTGGAAAATTATTGTGCCAGGTGTCAGATATTTAAGGTGGCGACTTTTGCATTATTTAAGGACGATCTGAGTTGTCCACACATTTTTAAATTTTATTATATATTTTTTTAAAACACTTATAACTTTATATTTAGGTCATTAATATAAATAAATAATGATACCTACATGCTTTTAACCAAATAATTTTCACACAAAAAATCACGAGAGCAATCTTTTAGTGGAAATTATAAAAAAAAGTCAATAAATATTTTTTCATATACATGATCACAAACTCTAAATTCTTATAGGTATATTTAAAGGACCTAATTAATCAACTGTCCTGAATATCGTTATTTTATCATAATATATTACTTAACGTTTTATATTTTAGTATAATAAAACCTCATTAGGTTTATGTAGTACAATCTTGTTTTCCCTATTTTATTCGGTTCGTGTGATTTTGGTTCTTCTATTTTGAAGCAAAGATATTTAGTTATCCTATTTTATAGAATTCATAATTTTGGTCAAGTCCTAAATTGTGCCTATATTTATTTCTTACATTTTATTTCATTGGATTATTTTTAATGATATTTTAAATGATTATGCTGGGTTCCAAATTTAGTTAATTCAAAATAAAATAAATAAAAACATTTACAAAAGTACAAATTTTTAACATACAAAATTAAAGACCTTGATTTTAGAATAAATACAATAAAATTATTAAACAGAAATCAAAATTACGAATGTGTTTGAATAAATTTGTATGTAAAAACTTTTACTGGAGAACATTAAAACAAAAGATAAGGTAATTTTTTTCATAGACTAAAATTAATTTATACCCAACTTAAAATTCAAATTTTAGATGAGAAAAAATTTACAAATTGGCTTGTATAACCTAATTTTGATAATTTAATTTTTTTTATTTTTTCTTATTTGTTCTCTTAAAAGTCCTTAAAGCAATTTTAATATTGGATCTTAATCATAGTCTTAAATCTAAAAATAACATCCAAATCTTATAAAAAACTTTAACTAAAGCACGCTTATATAACATAATGAGAGTCTTAAATTTAAAATATTGTATTAGAGATGATATATCATGAATAAACTTGAATAAGTAATTCCTATGATGAAACAAGAAATTTCCATAAAGTGTTTCCATTATAAATATTAGAACAAAATATTTTTGTATTTAAATGAAGTGGACAAAAATGGAGTGTAGTAAGCAATCCATTATCACTTTTTGTGAGTCACCATCATCTTCTTCTTCCATCACTTCCCCTCTCACTTAGGGCACCGCCCTAACTTTCATTTCATTGTTCCTATTCTTTTATCAATTTTCTACAAACCACAACTTTTGCCATATATGAGATTTCATATAAGTCATGTCAATACCCTTTTTGCACTATTTTGAGAATAAATTACCTTTTCAAACTATTGCTACATTTTATTTTTATGGTTTTTTCTTCAGTATATTATAGTAGAAAATAATCCAAGTAGTAGTTAGAGTATGGAGGACAAAAAGATGAAAAAAAAAAATGAGAAGAGATGAAAAAAATATGAAATATCATGTTTTGGTGTGTATATATATAATATGTGATGGAACCAGTTTTTGTTTTTTTTAATCTAAGGAGAAGAATGAAAAATGTGGGATCTATGTAGAAACTCTTATAAATTCATTTTTACATTGAAAGGAATGTTAAATAAGACATTAATATTAAAGATCTTAATATCATGGTATCCACAAAAAATATGAGATAATTATTTGATTGAATTTCAAGTGTTTGATCAAATTAATTAGGTATAAAATGGTATAGAAATACATGTTTATGTAAGAATTTATCAAATAAATTAACATTTAAAGATTTATTACTTTACATACACTATAGTTAGTAAGATCTAATTTTGAAACCTTATAGAAACTATCTAAATTTATCATTATTGAATTCATCTACTTGTACACATTTAAGACAATGAAACAAAATTTGCTAATGGAATAGCATGAGTTTTGACTTTTTGACATTTAAGTTGGGATCATTTTTTCTTAATGATGATGTAGAAATAGTTGAATCCTTGGATACCTAATTGAGACTTGAGAGTAATGACAATCATCTATGAGAATTGGAATAGGACTTGGGGTTTGAATCATTAGACCTATAAATACTCTTAAATAATATTTGAGTAATTATTTTAATTATTTTCACTAATTACAAGTGAAAAATTACAGCTGATTAATATTAATTCATACAACTAGGACACCTGAAGAACCTGCTAGAAATAAATAATTGTACTTCTGACCTGGTACCACGGAAATATCACAAACTATTCTTAATGATTTATTATGATATGCATGCCTTATCCTCGTAGTGCATTATTAACTCCAATAACTTGTGATTCTTATAATTATCCCTTGTTCACATTAAAATAATACAATAGCATTATTTGATTAGACGTTCAACTTAGCTTTAAATCATAGTTTGATGTATAGGTACATGGGATTCTCATTTCATGAAAAATAAAAACTTATCACAATTATTATGGTTAGTTTTTTTTTTTTTATTCATATATGGAAAATGATATTTTATATATGTGAAAAAAACTTATCACACTTAGTTATTATGATTAAATTTTTTATACTTGCATATGAAAAAATGATGGTTTGTCATTTAAACAATCAGCAACTTACTTTTAAGAAGAATAATATAGTTATTAGAAAAAAATTGTAATTACAAAGAAAATAAAAAGAAAAAGAAAATAATAGATGGCAACTAGTTGTATAATTTTATTGGGGTGCTAATATATAATAGTTATCCTTATTTATGTAATATTTATGAGTGAACTTCTTTTAATCAATGTGACTTTTCGACGAAAATTCAATATCAAAAAATTATGAATAGATCCATATAAAATATTAAGGCACCAAGTTTAATCTAAAACTTTAAAATAATAAATTTATAGATCTTTTATTTTTTATATATGTTATGAAATTCTAACCCGCACTTAGATCTAACCATACAAATAATATGTAATTAATTTTTTAAACAAGATTAGTGTTTGATTATTAACTTGAAAGTCATTTTGATAAACAGGATATAAAATATAATAGTGAGAAAGTAGAAATAATTGGATTGGAACAAGTGTAAGTGTATAGTCCTTAATTGTGGGGATTAGGGTTGAAGTGGACATTAGGAGTATTACGTGGCGATGCATCGTTGATCAAACAATGCCAAACACAAAGACAATTTTCGTCATCATCCACCAAACCAAACGAGTCCTTTTTGGGCCACTCTTGTTCTTGTCCACTCCCTTCTTTTCACACCTATTTTCCATTCATCACTCTTCCTAACCACAAACCAAACACTTCTGAAATTCCTCTTTTATCCTTTTCTCTCTAGTCAAATTACTTCTATATGTGATTATCTTCCACCATTGGTATGATTTTTTCTTCATTGTCTTTCTCACACCTTTTTGTTAGCAACTTATTTGACAGAATGAAAGCTAGCTCAGAATACGATAAAACTGTTGTGTTAGATCATTCTCAATTTAATTACTAAATCTCTATTATGTCTCAGTATATTTGTTTTGTAAATGTACTTTATATTATGAATATCTTATTCCAAACCTATTTATGAACAAAGGAGGGAATTAAAGAAAAAGTCTTCTTGTTATTAGATATGAGAATTATAAATATAAATTATTATAGTATATTTTAAGAGTAAAATAACAATAATAATAATGTAAGTTATTTAATAACATATTTTAGATTTATTGTTATTATAAAGCCCGCTAAAGTAATAATGCTTTTTAGATGTTAATATTACTTACAAATATATTAACTCTAGACTTTTTCTCTCAGAACTTTGACTTAATTCAAAAGACTTTTTAAAAAAGCCACTAAACTAGGTTGAGTTGGAAGACCACCAATTCCCCCGGTGAATATGTTTATTCGACAATATAAAATTGGTTAAGAGCAGCGAGAAAATTTTCCCTTCCTTGAATGATTTTTTTTATCAGTATAAAATAATGAAATAAATAGAAGTATAAGGTATTCAATCCATATATATATATATATATATATATATATATATATATAAGTAATTTCGAAAGAGTTTAGAGTATTTAAATATTAAAATTTCTGCTACATTTTTATACCTACAACACCATAATTTCGATACGAAGGTGCACAGATTAATAACTTTGATACGAAGGTGCACAACTAAGATAATATAAGTCATCTAGGTTTATATAACATTTTTATACTAATAACTCTAACCATCCTCCATATTTTAGTTTTGATCATGATGTCATCTACACTTACTAATATTACATATTTCAAGAAAATGATTTTCAAATTTACAAAAGTATAGCTTCTATATTATTTATCACAACAACTTACACAACTGATTTTGGACTACGAAAACAATTCTTTTTTAAACCTTTACCTATATTAACTGTACAACAGTTACTTCCATTTGAAACAAGGTTTTTCTCAAGACCAACATAGATATTTTGACAATTGGTATGAGGTGAATTTTCAGTGAGTTATTCTTTCATAGTTCCTAGGCTTGGTTAAGAATGTTGCTTAACTTTCTGTTGAATGCTTCTGAGGCTTGATTTATACTTTTGAACCAAGTCCTATTCTTATAAACATATCTCAAACTAAACCATTAGTAATCTCAAGTCTTAAAACACTAAGATTGTGCTATTTGATGGTTTCTTATCATTGAAAGATCTTCTCAAGGTATTGACCTAAACAATTCTCACTTTCTCCATTCTTAGAAATCGTAGCACCACACTCTCATGTCATATTTCCCTCTCTAATAACTTGATTAACATTGATTATGTATGTATATTTGATAAGATACCACACCCATACCAAGGTTATATTAACGGGTCATTAAAAATATGTTGTCACTACATTTAAATTTTCTAGTAATATTGAATGGTTTGTATTGCATTTCATAAATAACCAAACCTAGTCTAAGCCTAAGCAAGAGAGTGACCCACCAGTCCATTATTTTAAACTTTTACATTTAATATCTTATTTTATTTAAGGGCAAATAGTGTATTTACAAATTGAATATACATCATAAGAAATCAATCTATAAACTCTATGAAAATTTGGCATATTATAGGTCTACGTCTATACATAAACATATTCTCTTTCTTTTTTCTTTTTTTTTATCAAAATTATCATTTCTTTTTTTCCCCACAAGTTGTTTTTGCGGTAACCCGTGGAGATTTGTACTGCAATTCTTGAAGGTACAAGAACGAAAACGAAATCTGTTCAAGGTACAAGAGTGTGATGACAATGAAAATTTAATTTTTGAAGAAGTACATGGCACCAATATCTTTGAAGGAAGCTTCGTAGAAACTTCATAAAACACAGAGTACAAGTGAAATTGATCTATATGAAGGACGACAGCATTAACACTCGACAGCATCAATGACGATAATTTGTCCTTAATAACCACGCAAAATGTTTGTTCATTGTTTCTACACTTACCTTTTCGGTCACTAAAAACAAGTTAGGGTTTTCGTTTGTTTTCTTCCACTCTTTCTACTAATGAGACGTATCATAAGAAGGCAAAGAAAGGTGAACATGAATGAATAAAAATTTGTATAAAATATTTTTCTTACATTGGAAAAAAATGTTAATAAATATTTGCAGGGTTGAAACTTTTATATATTTACACGTTGGGAAAAGACAAAAGTAGTATTTAAATGTACACGTACGTATACTCTGCCTCGATATGCTTCGATTCAGAATGAAAACGTACTACACATCATATCTTTCTAGCATACAAAACTCCAAAAACCCTAGTTCCCTCTTATGCAGGTAATCTCTCATGAAAGCAAGATCTCAAATAGTTAGCTACAGGTCCCTCTCTAACCCAGCAAACACCACTTTTATACTAAAAACATCATGCTTTTAATTTATTGCCATTCTCAACTGCAATTCCTGTCACAGTATTACACTATTACTATTATGAAACTGCTTATAACTGCAATTTTAATTACACAAATCACACAAAATAATCTAAATAAAGTCTAGTAATATTGAATGTTTCACTGTTTATACAGTAACAAAAGTTTATCTTTTGTTTTAACTTTAAGGATCCACTGTCGAATCAAATGGATGTACATCAGACGTGTCTCAAGATGGTAAGTTAAGAAGAGGCTTAATGCATTCTCAAGAATAATAATAATCCTTTTAGTGCCAACATATGATAATTTAATAACATTTTTAAACCTAATTCAATTCTATAACATTCTTTCCTTATTTGTTTTAGTAAGTCCAATATTATTGAACTTGTAAAAAGTGACTTATTTAGAATAAACTATGATAGTATCTGTAAAATGACTTCTAGACATAACCCTTTATACATGATTATACGATTATAATAGAGTATTGTCCTCATTAGAAGCACTTAATTAGCCGGCACATGAGCCATGAGTTGCCACCCTCACTGAACATATATGGTTAAACAACTTCATTAATACCAAAACCCTGATCTTTGACACCATTCACCCTCAATCCAACTAGTTGACACAAGCCTCCAAACTCTGAGGAATTGCATGAATAATAATAATAATAATAATAATAACAAGAATAAAATAAAAGGGTTACATTAACATTATGTTGGACGCGTGCAGGGCAATCATGGTCTTACCTAGCGTGCATGGAAGGTCCATAACGTGCAATCATATCTCAACGTCTAGTTCTTATCTAAAAAGATGGAAAACAAATTGATGTTTGCAATGAAGGAAAAGGGTAGTTTGGTAACTGCATGTTGAGGGTCTTAATTGCCCTTTATAAGAGTGTGAGTGCTCTGCATGATTGGATGTGCTAATTCATCTATTGCTGTTGATTCTGAGTTGAGTTTTGGTCTCCTTTTCTATTTTGGGATCATCATCACCACTAAAAACAACTCTCTATTCTCCATCCAGGTATTGTCTTCTGCCTTCTTCCCCTATTCACTTCTTAACAACAAAAATAAAATACACAAATTCAATCATACATATTCCTGTACTATACCACCCTTGTTTATACATAATAATATAGTTTCATTAACATGTTTTCTTGTCTTGAATTATTACTCCTTGTACTCTTGGACTACTTCACTATTATCACCCTTATCTTTCTCAAATAAATACCAACATTTCTGGTATATAATATGCCTCTCCACTGTTAATATATATTATAATTAGTTTTCATGAAGTATTATATTGTAAACTCTCATGTACTATATACTATATAAATTATCTACTATATAGATTTGCTTTGCTACCAGAGAAATAATAATCTGAGGGTTTCAGTTGTTTAAGTTGTTTTTGAATCAATAGTTGAAAAGGAATGAACACACTACACTGCTTTAACACAGAGAAAGAAGATAATTTCTAAGCAGCAATACTGAAACTCTTCAAATTCAAAGGATAATAGAATTTCTCTTCTAATTGATTTTATAAGCTGATATTTATTTGGTTATGGTTAAGTGTTAGGGCAAATGGGAATAGTCTGTGAAAACCTTTGTGCTAAGGTTGAAGTTCATCAGACAAAGATTATACCAAACAAAAAATATTATTTGTTTAAAGTTGTGTAGACTAAATTAATTAACACAATTCTGTTACCATCTTTTCTTACTATTGGAATAAACAGTGGTGAAAAAATGGAGAAAGCAAACACATCACTAGTGAGAACAAAGTCCGATCAGTTAGTAGAGTCTATGGTGGCGGCGATGAAGTCGCCGCCGTCGAGCGACCACTCTGCGAACGGGGTGGCCGAAGGTGGCGGCACCCTGTCGAGGAAGTCGAGCCGGCGGCTGACCGGCGCGTCGCCGGGACGCGGCGGCGGAGGGAAGAACACGCACATAAGAAAGTCTAGAAGTGCTCAAATAAGCCAAATGAAGTTGGATTTTGATGATTTGAGCAGTGGTGCAGCGCTTAGCAGAGCCTCAAGTGCTAGCTTGGGACTCTCGTTCTCCTTCACTGGGTTCACCATGCCTCCTGAAGAAATTGCTGATTCTAAACCCTTCAGCGATGATGATATTCGTAAGTTCCATCGCATGTTACTGCTATCTACCATTGCTTAGTTTGGATAAGAAGGGTGACAAATTCACTTTTCTACATCATGCATTTTCATACTTACTGTTTTTTCAACACTATCTAGTTTTTTAAACACAAATATTATGATAACAATCTTTGAGAAATATTACAATTCTAATTAAAGAATAGTATGCTAAAAATACTTAGTTTTTACTGACTCATGAATGTTGAAGCAAAGGTTCTAATGGTTTTATTTTGGTTGTTGATATCATCTTTAAAATACCTTTTATTTAATTTTAATGATTATTTATTTTTTTATGTCATGTTTTAATAAAGGGTAGTCTAGGAACAGAATTTACTTTTAAATGTGATTCGTAAAATCAGAATTAACTAAATTTTTTATAAGTATTAAATTGGTTAATTTTATTTATCTTTATACATAAAGAGAGGATAAATTTGCATGTAATTTTCATATTTTTTTGTCTCTTTTAATCATGTATTTTTTTATTGTTGTTATTTCTTTTTCTCTCTTTTTATTTATTTTTTAAATATTGAAGTGTATAAAATTTTTATTCTTATTAGCGTCAATCATTGAATGATGCTCGACTCTTTGGATAATTGAAAATGATGTCACTTTTCACTTTTTATATTCAATGGATAAATAAACAATTACAATAAGAACTTGATTGTAGAAAAAGTTTTGGAAAATGAAATTCGTACACTCATTCAAATCATTTTCTATGCAGGTGTCTGTAAAATTAAGAATATATATAAAGTTAAAAGTATACTACTTTCAATATTTTATTTCTATTTTTTCATTACACTTCATACTATTTATTATAAAACAAAAAGATACATACAAATACGATTTCTAAACAAACAGCCTGCATAAAAAAATGATATATTTTTGTATTAATAAAGTATATTTTATCTGAATATGAGTAATTTAATTGAAAGAGCAATGTTATATAGGTTTGGTGTAGGTTTGTGTCGTGCAGCTATAGTAACCACAGAATATGCATGGTGAGATTGGTTGTGTTGTGTGATGCAGATTTACTTTACAGATCTGAGTAGATTTCCTTTTTCTGATTAATAATAATGACAGAAGCATATGCATTTATCAGAACGACCTTTTGGCTAGGGCAAACACAACAACACAAAGTGAAGTACATGTGAAAAGTTAAAATACAAAATGTCATTCACTTTCCCTTTAACTGCTATAATCCAAACAAGTACACTTCCTCTTGGTACCTTTCCGTAACCTACACAGTAATGCCTCTAACCAAGCTTTTTTACAGTTATCATTGTATCTGATATCATCTATGCTACACATTATTTAATATTTAGAAATCTTAGAGTTTTTTATGCACGAAACAGTTTTTTAAATTCACTTAAAATTTAAAGTTTATTTTTTTAAGATGATATCAAAGTTAATTTTAAAATGATTTTATTAAATTTACGAAATTATCTGATCATATCAGATTATCTTTAAATATTTAGTCACATATATAAAATGAAGAAAAAAATGAAGAATCTTGACGTAAAGAGCTATGTTAATACAAAATTTGATTTCGAATCCACTACTTAAGAATTATCATACATGAAAATATAAATTAATTTTATTCAAAAGGAATAAATTAATTTTACTTCATTTTTTATATTTTCCTTCTAAAAACTTCTGAAAAAGTTTTGTAGAAAACCTTGTAGTAAAAACTAAAGTGGATAAATTTAGCATTAAAAAGAAGGTTGTGGTAGATCCATAGGAGAGTTGCATTGATGTTGGCATATGTAGGTGAAGGATATGTCTTTGTTGGGTCCAATCAAACAACAAAGCGCGTGATTCATCATCCAAACAAAGCACAACTCACTCTGGGGGTCCCCACAACACACCCCTCTCAAACATAACTGTCTTTTTCATTACACCAATCATATCTCTTCTCATTAATAATTCCAACATCATTTCATTAACATTTATACTTATATTAAACCATGATTAACATCAATCATTTACACTAATTATATTGTTTAACAACTTTTTTTAGATAAACACACCAATTCTATCATTGAATTGGATTTTTCTGCAAAATGGATCATGTTCGTAGAATTTTATGAAGTGAAAAACTAGTTGGTATTTCATTAATCTATTTTATAATTAGATGATTAAAAAACATAATTATGGTAGATGTATAAAGTAAGTTTAGTTAATTGTACTAATTATCTTGTTATGTACACATGCATATATACACTGTTTTCTGATGTAATTCATGGGGTGGCTTTTCATTTTATTGGAGAGATTTCTCACTCAAGTTTTTGGTTTCTTTCTCCAAGTGTCCATCCTCTTATATAAAGTTCCATGCATTTTTCTTCTTGAGGTACTGTTATGCGGAGAACATGACACATTTTGTGGACTAATGTCTTTGAAAGACAATTTAGCTGTTAATTATGTGGTACCTATGGCTCCACACACAAGTGAAACTGTCTCTTTCTGTGTCTTTTTTTCCATATTCCTTTTTTCTGGGAGAGCAAATTGCCTCACACTTGGGCCCCTCGATTAAATTCAGGTTGACTTTTCACTTTCACCACTGTGAAGATGCAACTTCACTGGTTCATGTCAATGCTTAACATGGTCCATGCTACCCCACATGAGTTTTCATGACCAGCAAATGTTGCACCCTTTTAATGGATCATGTAGTGTCAGTGACATGAGAAGCATCCATGCATAGTTTCTTTCGAATCATTTTAAAGATATTTGCCCCCTCAACACAACACCACCACATAGACTTAGTCAAGATCAAGAACAAGCACTTTTATTCATTTCTAGTGCACAATTGTGCTAGGTGAAACTAACAGTTGCATGCCTGGTGTTGGCTTCTGATTGTAGCAGCTTCTTTTTCCCAACTTGTATAAAAAAGGGTTGTTAACTATGTGTGTTGCAGCTGAAGATATCGAAGCTGGACATAGGACAAAGTTTCAAACGGAACCTACTTTACCGATATTTCTCAAGGTAATGCACATTTTACATGTATGATTATTTCCATCTCTACGCCAACCTCTGCCAGGATTTCAAACTTCAAACTAAACTTCTGTTCAGTAATAGAACATGGTTTTGATCTGGTCCTGTGTGTTTGACCAGGCATGAATGAAGCTTCCTTTAACAATCAACTTAACCAATAGAACATGGCTTGCTAGCTTATAGCATGATCATCAGGTTCAGTCTTGTACAAGTTTCATTTCATGTGACATCAATGCACAATACTACCCCTTCTTTCCAGTTAACCAGAGAAATAAATTAGTAGTACTATTTAGTACTTGAATATGTTTTGAGCTTTATAACATTGAGCATAGTTCTGATGATGTGTTAGTGATGGATCACACATATAATGAGTTTTTTTCTTGCTATGGAATGTGCAGTTCACAGATGTGAGCTACAAGGTAGTGATCAAAGGCATGACAACAACTGAGGAGAAGGATATCTTGAATGGGATCACTGGTTCCGTAAATCCAGGGGAAGTTTTGGCATTGATGGGTCCCTCAGGAAGTGGAAAAACAACTCTTTTAAACCTTCTTGGAGGCAGGTTATGCCATCCTATAAGTGGTGGGTTTATCACTTACAATGATGAACCATACTCTAAGTTCCTTAAGAGCAGGTAAAACATAAAACTATAATAGCCAGATTTACATGCTTATATGCTGTATACCACCTTACCAAGTAAATCTGCAAGAAGCATATTCTGAAGTGAAGATAATTATCTAAAAGTTAACCTATATAACAGTTTTTTATGTACTTGTATTTGTTTGTGTGGCCAAAATGAGCTTACGTGAAACATGTGGCAGGATAGGGTTTGTGACACAAGATGATGTTCTGTTTCCTCACTTGACTGTGAAAGAGACTTTGACATACGCTGCCAGGCTAAGACTTCCAAAGACATTCACAAAGGAGCAAAAGGAAAAACGAGCTTTAGATGTAATCTATGAGCTTGGCTTGGAGAGGTAAATAGTTACATTCCATCCTTAACAATGAGTGTCAAATTATTATGAGCACAAAAGTCACATTTATAGAACAAGACGTGGTAAGGAGTGAAGAGTAGAGCAGTACAACCATTTTACATGTTATTACTACTTACATATGCAAGCCAATAGTTTATATGTTATGTATGAAACAGGTGCCAAGACACTATGATTGGTGGTTCCTTTGTGCGTGGAGTATCTGGTGGTGAGAGAAAGAGAGTTTGCATTGGGAGTGAGATCATAATCAACCCTTCTCTCCTTTTTCTTGATGAACCAACATCTGGTTTGGATTCTACAACAGCCTTGAGGATCGTTCAGATGCTACAAGACATAGCAGAGGTAGTTGTTATATCATATCCTAAGATTTCAGACTTATGACTAAACCTTTGTTACTATCTTGTAAATTGCAATTGTAGGCTGGTAAAACAGTGGTGACAACAATCCACCAACCATCCAGCAGACTCTTTCACAAATTTGACAAGTTGATCCTTCTTGGAAAAGGGAGCTTGCTTTTCTTTGGAAAAGCATCAGAAGCAATGACTTACTTCCAGTCTATAGGATGTTCACCACTTATTTCCATGAACCCTGCAGAGTTTTTGCTAGACCTTGCTAATGGAAACATAAATGATGTTTCCCTACCTTCAGAGTTGGAAGATAGAGTGCATATGGAAAATGCAGAAGCAGAAACACCAAATGGGAAACCGTCACCAGCAGTTGTACACGAGGTAACCTTATCATGCATGTCAATTTGTGATTAAATGATAGACCATAGTTTTTGCGGAGGTTTTCATGACCAAAGCAAATTTTATGTAGTTTAGTCTTGAGTTTTAATATCATTCAAGTGTAAAGGATCTCGAGATGAGAAAATCTTGATCTCATCAAAGATGAATTTTAACAGTATCTGGTGGAGGCATATGAAACTCGAGTAGCAGAAACAGAAAAGAAAAGACTAATGGTTCCTATACCCCTTGATGAAGCAGTGAAGTCTAAAGTGTGTTCTCACAAGAGACAATGGGGAGCAAGTTGGGATGAGCAATATTCCATATTATTTTGGAGAGGAATAAAAGAACGCAGACATGACTATTTCAGCTGGTTAAGAATCACTCAAGTTTTATCAACTGCTGTCATCTTAGGATTACTCTGGTGGCAATCAGATACTAAGAACCCAAAAGATCTGCAAGATCAGGTAAGCTATTTCTGCTAGTCTTAAAATGGTGACAAAAGTCATAAAAACAAAGGAAAAGAAAGAAAGTACACATACACATCTAGAACATTGGAAACAACCCTTTTTAATTAAAATTCATGGAAACTTATAAAATCATAAAGGAGACGATTTTAAATGTAGTTAAACACATTTTGTGATCTTAAGTAATTTTAGTCAATAATAACACATTAGAAAAAATGTACAATAGAGTGTGTTAGCTTGTATTTTTCTTTATTAGAGATGCTATCACAAGCATTAACATTGTAAGATATTGATCTATGTGGATTGCAGGCAGGATTGCTATTCTTTATTGCTGTTTTCTGGGGATTTTTTCCTGTTTTCACTGCAATATTCACATTTCCTCAAGAGAGAGCCATGCTGAGTAAGGAGAGAGCAGCAGATATGTACAGACTAAGTGCATACTTCCTAGCTAGAACCACCAGTGACCTTCCACTTGACCTCATTTTACCAGTGCTTTTTCTACTTGTTGTTTACTTCATGGCCGGTCTCAGACTCAGTGCTGCACCATTTTTCCTCACCATTCTTACTGTCTTCCTCTGCATAGTGGCTGCTCAGGTATGCATTTAGTTTCCATATAATGCAAATATAAAGATTTATACAATGTAAAATCCATTAGAAAACACAATAAATATGACTTTATGAAAACCAATTGTTTCCAGTTCTTAGCATGGCTTGTGTGAAGCAGGGACTTGGACTAGCTATTGGAGCCACGTTAATGGACTTGAAAAGAGCAACAACTTTAGCTTCAGTAACTGTGATGACCTTCATGCTGGCTGGAGGATTTTTTGTGCAGGTAAAAACAAACATTCCAGTCAAATCTCTATTTCAAATAAAACATCAAACACCTAGTACAATGGATCTTGAACTAAAGAAAATTGACACAATTTTAAATGTCAAATTCAATTTGTTTGGACTAGTTACTATAGTTAACATGTGATACTAACTTTGGCAGAGAGTCCCCATATTTTTTTCATGGATCCGGTACATGTCTTTCAACTACCACACCTACAAACTTTTGCTGAAGGTTCAATATGAACACCTTTCACCAATCATAAATGGCATCAGAATTGATAGTGGTGCAACAGAGGTGGCTGCTCTAATAGCCATGGTTTTTGGCTACCGTTTCTTGGCATATCTTTCTCTAAGGAGAATGAAACTTCAATCTGGGGCTTAACTCAGACTTCACTCTTTGCAAGAATGAAGACTCACACACCAATTGGTGCACCTAGCTAGCTAGAGCTTCTGGCTTTTTTGATTTAGTCTTGTGAATATTGTATTTCACTTAGCATTAGCATGGTGAAACACATTAATAGTGCAAGCAACCACATGTTGTGATCATAGGCACAGCATTATCTGGAGAATTCAGATATTTGTTTTGGAGAGATACTTAAGTCTGCAAGAATGTTTAATTGACTCAAGTTTATCCATTTGCTACCTATGTAGCGTAGTTAAGTTGCTTACGCCTTTTTGAATTGTCAAGAGAGACATAACTCGACATCAACAAAACTTTTGATTTGACCCAAAACAATCTTTCTGATTTTGCTTTTAATTCAGATGTCATTATTTTCTGTGTTATTAAATTTGAGTTAATTGTCCACTTGATTGACTTGTTAGTTGAGTATATCACCACCAATACGATTGGTATACAATCTTAACAATTTAATTAACAATTCAATCTAATGCATTTAATAAAAGTATAATCTAATTCGATTCTTTGATAATTTTTTTCATGAATGAGTATCAATTGATTTAGGGTTTTTAGAAAAATGGATGAATAATTAGTAGTTACCCGTCCATAAAATTAATCACAGAAATAGAATTTTATCCATTTTTTCTACTTTAGTAATAATAATGGATGAACTTGATGGATTTAAATGTGAATACACTATCATAAGAAAAAAGTTTTTCTGAGACCAATTTTTAGTTACTAAATAAAATGGTTGCTAATCGTGACCAAAATAGTCACTAAATTAAATTTTGATTGTTAAATAACCACAAAATATAACTAATGATTGAATTTAGTGACCAATTAAGTCAAGATAATTGGTATCTGACATTAACTACCAAAGTTTTAGTGACCTATACTATTAGATTCTAAATTGGTATCTAATTAAGTTAGAGACTAATTTAGAATCTAATGGTGTAGGTCACTAAAATCTTGGTAGCTAATGTTAGATATCAATTATCTTAACTTAATTAATCACTAAATTCAATCATTACTTATATTTTATTTTGTGATTATTTAGCAACCAAAATCTAATTTGGTGACTATTTTGATCACAATTAGCAATCATTTCATTTGACAACTAAAAATTAGTCTCTAAATAATCTTTTTCTGCACAGAATCAATGTTGGATAAATAAATTATTTTTTCATTCTTAATCATTAGAAAAGTTGGTGATGATACATTTTACGTTACCCAAAAAAGTCTATAAATTTAACATATAAATATTTAAAATGATGAATATAAATGTTTCTTTAGATAAAAATATAATATTATTGAAACAAACGTTTAAAAAGGGTAAAACACTACATTTTTATTTTTTTTAAAAAAAAATAACGTGAAAGTTTGTAAGAAATCATTAATAAAATAATAGTTAGATTAATATTTTAGTAGAATTTAAATTAAGTCAGATTTTTTTTTATGATTTTATAGTTGTTCAACTGTGATATAATATTTTGATTAAAATAGAATTATATATTAAGCAAACATCTCATGACCTAAATGATTTTTAGGAAGACTAAGGAGGTAAAGTTGAGTTACAATTTTGAGGGCTTAAGATGCTAATTATATAATTTGCATCAAAATATATCACCCCATAAGAAAAGCATTATGAGGAGATGAAAACATTGGAAGCTCAGTGTAGATATTAGTCATTCAAAACTAAGTGTATATAATAAAGGATATTAGCGAAAGTTAAGCATTCATGATTTTTAGATATTATAATTCATTCAGTTATTTCTTTCTATATAAAAATAATTGGAAAACATATAAAATGAATGTTAATTTTGTATTTCATGTTGTACTTTGAAGTCTATGTCAAATACACTCTATCGTGTGTGATACTTCTATCCTTGGATACTTGTATTTGTTAAGATATAGAAGAATTTTTATATAATAAGAAAGTTAATTTTATTTTGAAAGTAATTTTGTGTAAGAAAACTTATAAAATATAACTTGAAATTAAAGATTTTCGTTGCAAGCCTATTATTTCCAGTGAATCTATGTAGATTTTTATTTTATCAAATTTGTGATTTATTTCAAATTTTCCTACAAGAATTTTCTGCAGTACTTGTTATAACTCCGATAAAAAGTTTGATTATTTACTTTAATTCATTGGAAAAAATCATAAACAATTATTATTATTATTTTTTGCATATTTTCATACAGATTTCGCTTTTTATAAAAGAGAAAAAAAAAGTCGAGGTTTCTTGAGAAAAACTAACAAATAAAAAATGTAGATAAGTTCTCCATCAATTTATTTGGTTGCAGATAAGGTTGTAAAGTTCTAATTAGTATTATTATTAATAAAGTAAAAAAAGTATTTTAATATCATAGAAGACTATTACTTAAGAAAATAATCGATATTTAATATTACCAATAATTATTTGAATCACTCATAATAAATTATACTGTCAAAACCATCACATTTGAGTTATTATACATTGTAAGCTTATTTATTTTGGACCCCCCAATTATTTTTTCCCAAGCTCTGGCACTGCATGGATTGAGTTGCAACTGACACCACCTATCTTCTGTGCCAAATTGCTGACTCACAAAAATTGAAGAGGAAATCTGCAGTGAAACAATGGTGTGATGAAAGTTGAACTTCTTGTGCAAAAGGGATGTTGATACTGTATCCAACAAATGCTCCTACGTATTAAACCTCATGCCATTGTTCTTATCCAACCAAGCAACCGAAGCAGCATGGCATCCAACACAGGTGACTTTTTCTCCAGCCCTATTTAGAAGAACAAGAAAATAACATGAAGTGTTACATACCATAAGACATTTAATTTCTGATGATGTCTATTTGAAAATTTTGAAATTAACATGAAATCAAGAGGACAAACACATTGTCCCTGTTGTTCTCTAATTAGAATCAAAAATTTTACCTCAGTAATATGCATTGATATTTAATAGAATCCTTCATTATGCAAATTACAGCAGGGACTATGATTAGAAAACAGTACTAATAGTGCTTCTTATAGAAACAACTTTGTGCATTTGAAGGAATGCTTACAAGTGTTTGCTATTACCATTTTGAGGAACAACACAATAGCATTCCTTCACATTATGTGTAAGGGTAAGCAAGAATTTGGAAAAGCTTACAACTTTCTGCATTTGAAGCATTATGGAATGCACTATCTTACCAATATCTGCAGCTACTCGATGAGCACACATAACTCCGGAGAAAGCCACAGCAATAACACCTTGTCCAGGGAAGCAGCTATCACCAACACAGTAAAGGCCATCTATGCCCTGCAAGTTTTATATGTTAGTTACTTGCTTTAAGCAGTGCATTCTAAAAGCATAGCAGAACATTTTCTACAACTGAACCGGTTATTCAGTTAAGGAAGTAGACCTACTGTGGTATTGAATGGCATTCCCAGTAACCCCTTTGGGGTTCCACGTGGCATTGGACCATATGTCCCCTTGTCACGAGCTAGGTATCTCCGATGTGTCTTTGGTGTCCCTACCTATAAGAAGGCTTAAAATTTCAGCAAACATACACAATGAAAAGGCAAAAGAATCAAACGCCAAAAAGAATTTCTAAGCACTATACAGGTACTTCATATGCTAACATGATTCAGTATTATGAGGTCTGAGGTTGTAGTCCATACCTCCATAAAATCGATGGATGATCTAAGACCTGGAAACAATGTATTCTCTAATCTGGTTGTGATTTCATCGGCTACAAGCTGCTTCTTTGCCTCGTATTCTACTCTTGAGAGACCCTAGTACAGAAAACAGTGGCATTAGATATTGTAAGACAAAAACAGATTCTGAAGTCATAGAAGCATGCAATATGAAAGTTTTGAACTTTGTTTATCAGTATTGCCTACCTCCCAGTCCTCCATGGAAGAAGTTGTGAATATATGAAGGATATGGCGACCTTCTGGAGCCAATGATGGATCAAGAACAGTTGGTATACTTAAAAAGATACTTCCATATGGCTCCTCCAATTTGGACCAGTTGCTCTATAGAGGGGCCGATGAAACGCATTAAGCTAATTATTCATACTAAGCCACAAGGACTATTAAGAAATTTAAGTTGAGCAAACTTTCAACTACCTCAAGGACAAAATGATGACAGTCTGTATCTGGTGGTAAAACCTCAGCTTTAACCCCCATGTGAATTGAAAGAAAAGACGGAGCTTTGACATAAACTTTCTGGAAGTTCTCTTCTTCTTTTGGGAGTGGAACATCCTTCAGCAACTTTCCTAAAGTTTAACATTACGCAATTAGGCATTAACTAACTAAGAACTAATGAAGGCAGAGAAAAGAAACATCACGAAGATTATCATTAAAGTATTGACAAAACATCTTATAAAAATTCTTATTTGAATTTGAAATTTGAAACCGACCAAAGGTATCCCATCTGGTAGCATTTGATATTATGGTTTTGGCAAAGAACTCTCTCCCATCAGCAAGCCTCACGCCTACCTGCAAAAGGTATGGTGCAGTTCTTGAATAAAAAATGCTTCTTTCCAAAATGTCATCTTGTTTCTATTCTGATGTCTCACTTACAGCTTTTCCCTGATCAATTATAATACCAGTGACATTTGCTCTGTAAATTATCTCACTACCCTGATCAACAAGACCTTTTGCCAAGGACTTTGCAATCCCACCAACACCCCCAAGAGGGTAGTTAATCCCACCAAAGTGTCTGTCACATAGAACCTGGAGGGAAAAAAGAGTCAAGCCATGCAGGAAATAGAAAGCAAGCCAGGCCAAGGTGAACTATATAGTATATAGTACTGCCCACCATACTTGAAATAAGTGCTTTTACTTTTCACTGTTTTGACTGCAATAACATGAATGCCTAATTCAAACAGTGTTTAGCATGTTTAGTCCCTGAACATATGGTGAATTTTGGCTTATTCCTTAGAAAAATTGATGGTTTTGGTCCTTATAAATTTTCTGAAATAATAATAGGAACTGTTTTCTAAAAGATAATTTTATGAGAGCCAAATCCAACAACAACAAAAAATTTGGAACAAAACCAAAGTTCACTATATTTATAAGGATTGAAAACATATTTAACCCTTTCATCATTTTAAAGTCAGTTATGAGATAGAAAAATAACAGATCAAACAAACATGATAGATACTTCGTATTAATGTAAGGATGGCCTTTATATTTTAAAATTTACGCACTTGACATTTCGAATCAAAAGATACTAAAATATTTGTAAGTTATAGAACTAAAAGCAGTCAATGTTGGATCAAATTCCTGGTAGTTTTATTTTTTGCAATCTAATCCTCCATTACAATAAAAAAAGTTCAATAAACTGAAAGAATGAAAAAAAGATAAATGAAGAGGTTACCATGCTAGCATTGATCATTGGCGTCTGTATAGCGTTGACTGTGCTCACTATAAAACACTGCAATAGCATGGATATAAATTACCAACCACGCACCGACAATTGAATAGTTAATCAAAGTGTAAATGAGTCGTAATATGACTGCTATCTCACTTTAAAATAGTTAGAAAAAGATACAAAAACATGAGGCATAGTTTGTTTAAGACTCAAATTTCTATGATGGGATCCACAACAATTGTCCTCAAGCTCTTCTACGAGATCCACTAGAATTTCTCCCTTATTTAGTTACCAGTTGTCATTCTTAACACATTCCACAGAACAGCACTTCAAGACACATTTTCCTTAATAAATTCATGAAACTTCTAACTGAAGCAAATAAGTTATGGCATCTACCTCTGCATCTATGAAAGACAACAAGTTTGGATCTTTAATGTACTTCCGAGCTATGGCTCCAGCATTTTGAGGCAAATAATAGGCTGTCAAAAGATACATCAAAAAGCTTAGTGGTGAAAACATATGAAAGGACTCATAAAAAGCCCAAATATGGAGGGAGGTGCAGATGTAGTCAATAACAACCCTTATCAGTAGAGTACTGTTATTAGGCAATAGGCATGCAATGCTTATTGGTTAATAGAGATTGTCTACCACATGAATGCTGTACAAACATATATACACATACACATACATACATATATATAGACACACATATAAACCAAGAATGATCATGGCTGATCACATCCTTAGCTCCGTTCTTCTAGACATAGCAAAATTAAATCAGAAGTTCACACTGATTGAAATTTGTGGCCTTTCAGTTTAAAATTAACAAGATGAAAGTACCTAGTGTCAAGCATTCCACGGGCTTCTGAAAAAACTGTCCAAAAAGGTAGAGTGGCTCTTCTAGTGACTTCAATTCCAAGGAATTCAGTGCATTGAAAATCTAGCCACAACACATAAAAGCTCTTAAAAAAGTGAATTTCAAGGAGAGGCAAAAATGCCTTAAGGGGGCTGCAATCACCTCAATTAAGACAAACCTTCCAGCATTCACTGTAGAATTTGAGAATACCGTCCTTTTCATGGGGAAAATAACTGGTCAGTTCATCAATGAATTTATCATATTCTTTGTGCACTCGAACAGAAAGGTTATTTGGTAGATGGAAATGAACCGTTGTTGGATCAGGTACCACTTGCATCTGACACCCGACTGCCTCCAACGCTTGTGTTATCAAATTGAGATTACCCTACACAAATTTAAGTCATATGGTGTTCATGATCCTTGGAATCATATCATTCAACATAAAGAATAATTAGCTGTGCCCAAATCTACTATTGGCTGAGGTATCATTATAAGATGAGCAAACTACACTTATTAGGCGCTTAATTGATCAAAATCCCAGCTTCACATAATTATCCAATCATACTAATGTCTAACTTAACTTCACAAAATTTGTAAAATAAGATTTGCTATATATACATCATCCACATTTCATCACATCACTAATGAAATTAAAGTAAATGACAAAACACAAAAAACCGAATGCACCTAGAACAAATAAATAACTGACCTTGTCACTGAAACCAAACATGACAGAAGAACCCACATCAAAAGTATAGCCATCCCTCTGGTAAAATCCAGAGCTTCCACCAGGAATCACATACTTCTCCAAAACCAAAACTCTGGCACCCTTCACTGCCAACTGCGTCCCTGCAACCAACCCTCCAATCCCAGACCCTATAACAATTGCATCAAACTCTTCACCCTTACCCTTCACTCCTCCCTCTGCCACTTCCTCCACAGCCAGAGTTGACTTTGAGCACACCACGGACACCCTTTTTCTTCTGAGAGCATTGGAGCAAGACCCAGATGGAAATTCACTCCCAGCATGGTTTCCAAAGGCAAAAGATTGAAACTTTGGCAGAAAGTTTGAACTTTGAGAAGCAGCCCCAGTTGGGAAATGATGGGGAGTGCGGGAAAACGGGTGTCGAGACAGGGAGAGGAAAGGGGAAGTGATCATGATTAGAAGGAGTAAAAGGTTGTCGTCTGGTGGAAATTCATGATGCTCCGGGTAATCTTTTGTAATGGTCTTGATGTGTGTGTGTGGGGATTCCACTTTGATTCCTGCCGAACACACACAATGTCTGGTTTGTCATTAGTTTATCCAAAAACTGACAAATTATTAAATTTAATTAATTAAAATGAGAAAAATCATTAAATTGTTATAAATATTTAATAAGTGTATGTGTGGGTTGATATTCATTTTACATTATCAAGGTTTATATTTTACATTTAATGTTATTAAATTATTTGTAATGGTCCACTTGCTATATGTAATTTATAAATACATAAAGAAGTTAAATATTAAATTGTTTCCTATTATTTATACGTTTTATCATTTTAGCTTTCATTAGGGATAGAAATAGAGCACCAAGCTATCAGAGGTCTATAGTTAGGCTTAGCTTATTTATTTGTAGTGAGATGTTCAGTTTTTTTTTAAAAAAAAAAAATCATTCTTCAACTAAAGACGTGAAACTTCAGACTTAAAACATGTTAAATTTAACTTGACATGTTTATACAATAATGTTATATATTTTATATAGTAAAATATTCTCAATTTCAAAATTTTATTTTAGTTTACATTATCAGCTCAACGTAATGGTCATAGTTATACATTAATTATCTATCTAATCAAAAGAATAACCAGTTGGAATGAATGTGTTCTCACCTATTGCAGTTCTTCATCTTTTTTATTGCTATATTAAAAATGGAATACAGAAGGGAAATGATATAGTTGTGCATATGATAGTTGTATATCTATTATCTTTTATTCTCTTTTATTATGCATGCATACTTAAAATAATTATGATATTTAAAATATTTTAATTTTAAAATATAGTTAATGATAAATATGAATATGAAATATTATTATAGTTTTTTAGCCTATTTAGCACTATTGATATTTGTTTATAGTTTTTTTTTATAAAACAAGTCACATAAATGAACTTTTAGTACATGTTAGAGTTTTAAATAGCTTAGATTAGGACTTAAAAAAATTATAATAAGTAAATATGACAAACTTAAACTTAGTACTAATGATATAGGTCAACCTCAAACTCATCATAGTTTGGTCAAATATCTTGTTATTCTTAGTTATCCTAAATTTTTTATTTTCTTTTTAATCCTTTGTCGTTTGACACTTTATTATTTTTCATTTTTATTGATATTGTTGCCACTAGAAAATGAATATGATAAGTGTCACCTTGTTAAGGCACGTTACAATATCTTATGGTAGTAAAAGATTAAAAAAAATATAATTTCTTATTACAAGGACTACAAAATAAAAACAATTATAGACACCAAAACGATAAAAAGAGATATTATAGGGACCATTAGCATATTTAAATTCAAAGTGAGGTTGTGGCTAAGGTTATCGTGTAAAGTGTACAAATTGGTCAATTCAAACTAATTTAAAAATTTTATGAGCCATTTCTTTTATTGATTGAGCTTAGTGGTAATTAAACCAACTCAATTTGACGTGTTTTTTTTTTATTTAGAATTATATTAAAAGAAAAAAATTAAATGAAAACAATATTGAGCTAGAGTAGGTCAGGTTCAAGAAAAAATTATATTTATAAAACTCGTGACAGCTCGTGGGCTCAATTGATTGGGCCGAATTGGTTGAGTTATTTTTAAGTTACATCTTTTTAGCATTTTGCATCCTGCACCCACAGAATTTTTAAAACAATTACTTTATCCTTATTTAAAATAACTTTTTGAAATTTGTTTAGAAAACACTTACTCGAATGCATGAAATACATTATTTTAACTTGTATTTTAGAATATGATAAGATTTTTAGAATAATTTTTTCAGAATAAATATTTTGAAACATATGAAATACATTTTAGACTATTTTTTTAATAAAATATTTGGAATGTGCATAATACCTTCCGAAATGTTTTTTCGAAATAATTAGAACAAACTTTCTAGAATACATTTTTTTTAACTACAACATTTTCCTTTTTCTTGTAACTGAAACGTTCTCCTTCTTCTTCTAATTGCAGCTTTCTTCTTCTTGAAGAATTATTCTTGGATTTGTAATTTATATATATTTTTATCACATATCAACGTTTAACATAAGAGGAAGGGACAAAAATGTCTCATGTCAATGTTTATAAGAATTGTGAGGAGAGAAACAATTCTAACCGTCAATAGACTTTTGTTATATGTGATTAGAATGTTATGATTAGTACTGAATATTTCTCGTTCAATTATTGATTTATCATGTAATTATATCTTTAAGGACTTAGATCCTACTTTTGTAAATTGTGTCATATAGTGTAAAAAATTAGGATTTTAGAGTTTAAATTATTATTATTAAAACATATATGAGAATTATACTGGATTGAAAATAAATTTAAAAAATTTGTAATAATAATTTTATTTGCGTTATCCTCACCAAAAAATGGAAAACGTGTTAGAAATAAATTACATTATTGATTTTGCTTACATAGATGTTATTTTGAACACAAGGATGTGATTTTAAACGTAGAGATGTGGAAAACACAACAAGTATATTTTTATTTTCAAATATTACATGTTATTCAAGTGTGATTTGACACCAAATGAAGAATAATTATGTTAATTGTAACCAGATATATTATCCTCCTTCTTTAAAACATAGTACCTTCTTACCAAAAATTTCAAAGTGTTCTTTTCTTTATTCTGAACCGTTTGTAGCTTTTATATTTAAAAAATCTAAAAGATGGCAAAAAAATATATTTTTAAATTGGTTGCTAACATATTCCCACGAATATGCTATCTATTACCCATAAAAGTTACCTAACATTTTATTCTTTAAAAAAGGAAAATGAAAAAAGATACTTTAAAAATTGTACCTAAAAAAAAATGGCACATTCCAACTTGATAATTGATGGAATCCAATCCTATTTGGTAAACCTAATTTGAACGGTTGCCTCTTCTTTCATTATCTTGTGCCTACTCATTTGTGTGAAGCAAAATTTTTTGGTAACACATTCATCAATAACCTTTTTGTTTGTATTCATATATAATAAAAAGTGATATTTATGTTAATAATATAATTTTAATCACACTTAAAAGTTTTAATTATGATTTTATGGATTGTAATTAATAATATTTCTACTTTCTTAATTAAGATTTATTTAATTGATTTTATTTAGACTTTAATTGTTACTCGTAGTTAAATTAGTACAATAAATAATGTGAAGGAACATTCATGGCCAGCCTGATGAATATTATTAAAACACTCTATTGATATCTTAAATTTGAATAACTTATATTACTTACCAAATTATTTTTTAGTACAATAGTAATCATAATTAAAAAATTATTTTTAGTAGATGACAATATTACATATATAGAGCCAATACCTTCTGCAATCTAATTTGGAAGCAATTTTGTAATTAACTTTTTAGTAAAAATTCAAAATCATTTATTCCATATCTAAAAGTAACATAATAAAGATTTAAATCTTGAACTACTTATTCAAAGAACATAATCATGAACCACTTATTTAAAAAAACATAAGTTCCTACTTATGCCAACTATAATATTTTTCAGTTTAGTATATTAAAACACTGTTACAGTTTACTTTTTTTTTTTTTTCATGTATCTACACCTAATATCTAATCTTAATAATATATTAAATGACTGTAAATAAAAGTTTAAAGAATGTTTTTATTCCCACACAATCTTCATATTCTCCGAGACAATTATATGCAGTAATTTGAAGAGTTATCTTAAGGAAGATTAGGACAACATTATTAGTCACAATTAGTGAATTTAAAAATATACGTTGCTAGAAATGTATTTTATAAAGAGGTTTTTCAAAAGTTATAAAAGTATGCAAATTTATAATATTTTTATCGTTTTTTTTTTACATTTATAACGCTTCTATATATTTTTTTCTGTTAATATAAAATTTACAATGTTTAGACTTGTGCACTTGAAACTAAAAACACAATAAAGTCTCATAAATAATGGCAAAAAAATTGAAAACACGAAAAAGAAAGGAGAATATAAAAATAATTATGGTCGGAAAAAAATATGTTTATGAAGAAAAAATGTTTAAATTGTCAAGTATATATAAAGGATGATAACAGTATTAATAGTAAATAATTATAATCATGTCAACTTTAAAAAATTTGTAAATCACGATTTCAAATACAATAATTTATAGCTTTTAAAATAAAAGCAATAAATTATAAAAAAATATTATTGAAAATAAATGACACTCAAATACTTGACTTAAAAAATATAATAATATTTTTTCGAAATAAAATTTATGAAGAAAAGTTAAATAAAATATTATGTAAAAACATTAAGTAAATATCATTATTTTTTGATATTTTTAAACTTTAGTTTTGTTTAAAAGTAGTTTTTATTAATGATAATAAAATAAAAAAAATCATCAAAACAATTATTCAAAACATTTAGTTCTTCAAAACATAAAAATCTTCTCAATATAATTTATTTATGAGTAACTATACAATTTTTTGAAAATAAATAAACGGATGAAGAACTTGTTTGCCTTCTATCTTTAAGGTCTATCCATTTTTCTTTTCTTTCTGAAGTTAGTTTTATACTTGTCACAAATATATTTTATAAAAATTTAATTATAATATATTTTTTTGATACAACTATTAATCACAAATTATTGAAGAAACTTTAGTTATAAAAATGTGAATTTGAATAAAGGTTAAAAATATTTTCAATTTTTTTGCAAGTTAGTCCAATTAGATATTGATGGAGTGGTCTGATTATTTTGAGACTGGTGTAGTTTTCATTTGCAACCTACAATTTCACTAATCACAAATTATTATTGTAAGCATTGTCATTTAATAGTGTAATAAAACTCTTTTTCAAATTCTATTATTATTTGTATTATTTTAAAAAAATAGGCTTAAAATACAGTGCGTGAACTGAGAGAGTTCAGAATGAGAGAATCAGAGTAAGCGGTAATCGGTTGGGTTTGGATCCATCTCTTCTCACTCACTGCAATTTCTTCTTCTTTCTTTTATCCATTATTATAATTTTTATTATAAATACTATTTTACTATCACTATATATATATAATCACTCACAATCTTTATTCATTCTCTCAAAGGTTTCTATATCACCTTTCTCCAATTGGTACTCTTTTTCTCTTTATTTTACTGTCTGTATTTCGAGATGTTAGATGCTTCTGAGTACGATGAATGTATGTAATCAGAAATTTGTGTGTTGTTCAAATCCTATGAAAGTTTCTTAGTAGAATTAGTTTTTGATTCGGATAAATCTGTGACAGGAAAAGAAACTGTTTCATACATTAACAGATACACAAATAGTTACTTGTTACTTTATCATTTTGATTTATTTGTTAATTTAGTTTCAGAAATTAACGGTCTGCATAATTTTTTCATATAATAATCTTTCCCTTTTCTCTTTGAATATTTGTTTGCAGGATTGAACACCATGGATCGACTAAATTCTTCCCCGCGCCTGATGCTTGTTTCGGATCTCGATCACACAATGGTATTTTCCGTAAACTCCCCTCTAATTATTATTATTATCCAAAATTTTAAATTGCGGTCATGGTTTCGTTGTATTTCTTGATATTATGATGCAGCCGCAATTGCAATCTCAGACACCCTAAAAATCTTGATATTCCGCCTGAATTGCAGTTATTTTTATTTAAAACCTTGTTATTAGTGTTGTTTTCGGTGGTGATCGGAATGGTTGATGTGTTTTTGTTGCAGGTTGATCATCATGACCCTGAGAATAGTTCACTTTTAAGGTTTAATGCGCTTTGGGAAGCTCATTATCGCCAAGATTCTCTGCTGGTGTTTTCAACTGGGAGGTCACCTACACTCTACAAACAACTGAGGAAAGAGAAGCCTATGATAACTCCTGATATAGCTATTATGTCTGTGGGGACTGAGATTACTTATGGGAAAGCAATGGTGCCTGATGATGGATGGGTTCAGTTTTTGAACCAGAAATGGGATAAGAACATAGTCATGGAGGAAACAAGCAAATTTCCTGAACTTAAGCCTCAGGTATGGTTTAAAGGTGGTGATGGTGACTGGGATGATTTGTTTCTAGATTGTGTTATTTGATTCGGGTGTATAGTTTGTCTTGTTTTATTCTTTGGTAATTCCTTAATGATTTGCTTAATGACTGATGGTGCAGGCAGAAACAGAACAACGACCGCACAAGGTCAGCTTTTATGTTCAGAAAGACAAGGCTCAGAGTGTAACACAGACTCTTTCTAAGGTTTTGGAAGGGCGTGGGGTAAGCTATAATACCTTTATATTCATTGCTTTCTTTTCGTGTAAAGTTTCAATATGTTTAGTTTAATTTGAGTGTGTAAATTGGAGTTTTTGACACCTTACTTTGCGTGTTTGATATGATATTGTATATAGTTCCATAACATAGCCTAATTTTTTGCCAGTTGAATGTTAAAATAATATACAGTGGAGGAATTGATTTGGATGTATTACCAAACGGTGCTGGCAAAGGTCAAGCTCTTGCCTATCTGCTCAAAAAGTTTGAGACTGAGGGAAAGCCACCACTTAACACTCTTGCTTGTGGTGATTCTGGAAATGATGCCGAGCTGTTCAGCATTCCAGGAGTTTATGGAGTCATGGTGTGATTTAGCATGTGTTTATTGCCATAGTTTGCCTTGTTAGTAAAATATTGAGATTGACTTGTGTATTGCATTTGTTTCTGTTCGTTGTGTAGGTAAGCAATGCCCAAGAGGAGTTGTTGCAGTGGCATTCAGAAAATGCAAAAGATAACCCCAAGATTCTCCATGCCTCAGAGCGTTGTGCATCTGGCATAATACAAGCCATAGGTCATTTTAATTTAGGTCTAAACCTGTCCCCTAGAGATGTTTCAGACATTGGACGAGGAGATTCATCTCCAAGTCTTCAAATAGTGAACTTTGCTTTGTTACTTGAAAAGTGGAGGCGTGCAGAAGTTGAGAACACCGAGCTGTTTATTGCTGGTTTAAAGGCAACCGTTGTATGTCTGATATCCTTTATCTTTACAGATTACCTATTGTGTGTTCTATTTGTGTATGCAGAACACCGAGCTGTGAAAAGCTATCCTAATTAACTCCATTTTACCAAATCATTTTCTTTTCAAATGAAGTGTATACTTTTATCCTTTTCGCTGCATTATTTCTATATTCATATTTCATGGACTAACAAGTTCTGGGATTTACCAACGAGAAATTAGATAGTGAAATAGAATATCTTTTAATCCATAGAACCATATCTGGAGTGTAACCACTCAATTTGTTCAATGTTTTTACACGTTTAAGCTTTTTGGTACGGTGTTCGCTTTATTTTGGTGTAATTTTCTATTTCCCTTTTTCTGAGTGCCTCTTGTGTATGAAGAATATATTTTGACACGTATTTTTCTTTTCTTGAACATCTTCCTTCACTAATAAGCTCTTTCCTATGAAAACATTAAGTTTTATCATTATCAAATATGACCACCCTACATTTTCTATTGTATTCCAAATTCTCACTAAACTGTTTAACCATGTCAACCACTTGGAATAAGACATTTCCATGGTTAATTTCCAAGAACATCTATCTTAAGTCATTGCAAAAGCTTCATTTTCTACCTTGACACCATAATTAGTTTGATTTCCCCTTTTTATTTTCTTGATCTGAGAGCTCTATTTTTCCACTGATGCACTTGGACCTGACTTTTTTTGATTGTCAAGTCTTTAAGTAAATGTTTCCTTCTGTATAAGGATGTAAACTGTTCCTTTTTTCAATATGCAGCTCCCATCTGGTACTTATATCCATCCATCTGGTTCTGTATATAATATTAAGGAGTATATAGATATGTTTCGGAAGGTGTATGGTGACAAGAAGGGTAAACAGTATAGGATTTGGGTGGATGATGTATTGGCTACACAGTTAGCTCCAGGTACATGGCTGATGAAGTTTAACAAGTGGGAGTTATCTGGTATGTATGAGTTTTGTTGTTTGTGCTGATTTCATTTCCCAACCCTTTGTCTCTCTGAAAATAAGGAATTGTTTAATGTTATTTTTTATGAATAATCCATCTTCTGGGAATTTATGGTAGTACATCTGCAGGGTTAGAAAACTTTGCATTGCATATTTTTCCTTTTTATCTACTGCTAACTGCTATCTGCCAACATTGCAGATGAAGAGCGGAAGGGTTGTGCCGTCACTTCAATACTAAGCAAAACGGTATGTTTTAATGCATAAACTATTTTATTTTTCATCTGATGTCTTTCATTTTTTTCTGAGAAGAATGAAATTTGATATTCAGGATTCGGATTGGTTCACTTTGGTGCATGTGCACCAGACATGGTTGGAACACTCGGGGCAAGGAGAATGGTTTCTTTAGTTGGTTCCTAAGTTCCGTGGTTGTGATACATTCAATAAATGTAATGTAATCAATCAATGACAAACTAATTTTTGCATCTGATAATTTTTAAGACCTTTCATCGTATTATATCATATGTATTTGAAATTTACTGTATATTTTTCTGCTGGTTGCATAGCTCTGATGAGAATCAAATTTTAACATCTCTGCTTGACTATAGATAATTTAATCTGTTATGACTAGTTTTAATCTTTCCTGCGGAGAAGGATTCATCATTTGCATAGTAAATAAAATAAAGATGTATTAATATTTTCCATCCATTTGATGTTCTTAGTCTATAATTTTTTTCTAATTTCATTTATCACAACGTGACACGTTAATTCATCATTTGCATAGTAAATAAAATAAAGATGTCTTAATATTTTATCAGATGTTCTTAGTCTATAATTTTTTTCTAATTTCATTTAGATTTTGGTTTTGCTATAAACTAACACGTGACACGTTAACGACATCTGTTTTTAGTGAGCAGTCAAATAATCCTTGAATTAGTACTCACTAATATATGTTACATAATGATACTTTCAAAAAAATTTCTAAACTTTTAAAATAAATATGATTTATATACCTTCTCTAACATAAATGATTTATTTGAGTACTAATATATGTTACATAATGATACTTTAAAAAAATTTCTAAACTTTTAAAATAAATATGATTTATATACCTTCCCTAAAATAAATGATTTATTTATCTTAAAATAAATTCTGCTAATCAAAATAATAATTTCAGTTTTTACAAAAATTTAACTAAAGAAAATTATTTGACAAAATTTATATATTTTATAGAGATTAAAATTATTAATTAAAAAAAAAATTCATTTATTTTATAGAGACCAAAGTTAATAATTCAAATCTTTGAGAGGTAAAATATAACTTTTTTTTTTTATAAAAGTCAAAATTAAAACATTCTTATTTTACATGTTAAAAACACCTTTATTTAAGTCTAAATTTTTTTCTTTTAACTTTTTTAAAAATATCTTACCTTTCTTTTTCTCTCCATATATATATATATATAGTTAAATTTTGGTTTTAATTTCCAAATTGATAGTTATTAGAAGATGATAGTTATTAAAAGATAGACGAGAAAATACAATTCATTATAAAGTGGAGAAGAAAATACATAAAAAATTACTGGTATAAAATGGATGGAGTAGCTCTATTTATAAGATTCATGGTAACATTCTAGGTTCTAAGTTCCCAACTATCTTATTAATGTATACTCTCCCAACTACCCTATGAATGTGTACTTTCCCAACTATCCTAGAATTATTAAGGTACACTATGTGTACTTTCCTAACTATCCTAGAACATTCTAGGAGAATGTGGTTGAGCTTGGGCCTCTTATTTCTTTGTTAGGGCTTGAGCCTCTTCTTGTTTTGATAGTAGTTGCTTCAAGGATTGCATCTTGATTTTCTTCCTAAATTTGCCATTTTCATTAGCTGATTCACGCCATCATTTAGAACCATTGGATTTCATTTATTAGATTAAGTTTAAGTGTTTTCCTTCTCTCTTTACAAAATATAGAATCAAGTAAAATTTTTATGAGTTGAGTTTATAATATATTCTTTTAATATGAAATACACTTTTATGAGTTGAGTTTACAAAACTCTTATAAATTTATAGTATATTCTTTTAATATGAAATACACTTTTATGAGTTGAGTTTACAAAACTCTTACAAATTGATATAAATTATCAAGTTTTGATAATTTTAATTACACAATTTTTTAGAAAAATTTGACTGACTTAAAATATGAACAACCCAAAACAAAAAATAATGTAATTTGCAAGAGATTTACACTTCTATACCTAATGGCAGTGTGCTAAACAAATTGTTTAAATACAATCAAAATATATTTAGAAACTATAAAATTTACAATGTCATCTTGAAAAGGTAACAAAGTAAAAGCTATGAAAAGAACACAAGAGAACCTATTTGGAGTAAGAGATTCAAATGAAATAGAAAAAAGAAGGTACTCATGAGAAAACAAGACGTGACATTTCATAAACTGAACCAAAGAAAGTAAGGGGAGAAATAGATAATGGTAAAAAAAAATGAGAAGGTGATAATGGACATGATCAAAATATTAAGACGACACACTAAACAAAAAGATGGAAACTAGTATCAGTGAGAAGGGAATGAACATGCTGCAACAAAAATACTAAAGTAACCATCCATTGTTGGACTTTAACTTAAAAAATATCACTCAACAGTTTCCGATGCCACTTATAATTGTTGTCATATAGTATGGTTAAACGATTCACTATTGAGAAAATAAACAAAAGTAGAAACATTATATAAGAAAGGAAAACTAATTTTGAGCATCACATTGTGATTCTAAAAATATATATGAGACGTGTGAGGAAGAGAATCCTTATGATATTTAGATAAAACAAAAACATAAGATTAATAAAGCTTTGATTCTACATGGATTAAAATCATTTCTCAATAATGGGTTATCTCTTGATTCTATATGGGTTAAAAACAACTCTCAATAATGAGTTATCTCGTGCAGAAATCACATGAGAAATGTTGAATGCATTCTATGTGAAATGTAATAGAAAAAATATTTTTCTTTCTTAAACCCTTTAAATGTTTTTAACACGGTTTATTTTGAAAGAGAATTTTTGGAATTTATTTTTTATGTTCGAAACAGCCTATATTAAAATGAATGGAAGATTATCAAAAGAAATGTAAACATTAAGAATGAAGGGAAAAAGACACACATATATATAATTAAACATTAATAGTATTTGAAAAATTTTAAAAATTAAACATTAATAGTATTTGAAAAATATTAAAGGGCCCAACCGGGTTCGAACCGGTGACCTCTTGATCTGCAGTCAAATGCTCTACCACTGAGCTATGGACCCCTTTTTATTAAATAAATTTCTATCAAATAAATTAAACATGTTTGTGCTTGATTTCTGCAGAATTTCCACCTTGGACTATTGCTCATTATAACTTTTGTAAGTCTATGCTTTTTTGTCAAATTTAGTTTCAATATATCAACTTTAGAATCAATGAATTTGTTTGTCAAATAAGAACTAAAATCATAAATTCCCCTAAATTTAAATTATCCTTATATATATATATATATTTGAAATAGTAGATAAGCTTGGTTTTAGCATATAATTCCCTAAATGCATTAGTATTTATCATCATGTAGTGTATGAATTTATCTATCATTAACTTATTTGTGAAGAAAATATTACGTTTTTTTCTAAGTGGCTAATACATATAATATTGACTTATCATAAACACAATGAAAATGAAAATAAAAATAATTCAAACTTTTCCCTAATAATGATAAAATTTTAAAAGATATATGTATAAAATAACTGTATGATTATACATAACTATGTATAGTTAGTCATTATTTTGATTGATAATGACATTTTGGTAATGGGTTGATATAAGTGATACTGATTTGTATTTTTAATAATTTAAGATTCAAATTTTAACATATAAAGTAATAAACTATGTTGAAATAAAATATTTACCTTATTTAGATTCATAATTGAAATGAAAAAAAAAAACCGTAAATGTCACAGTGTTACCTGAACTATCATTACACATGCATAAAAAAATATTATATTATACGATAATATATATTCTTTGTAAGATTAGTGAATTTTGATTTTGGTCCTAATAATTTTTTATTATTTTTTTATCCCTATAAAATTTGAAATGATCATTTTTAGCTTTTATATTCCGTAAAATATGTTTCTTTATTTTTCATCTCTCAAAATTTTAAATCATTAGTCCTTCATATTTATTTTAAGGATATTAAGAGAATTTTCGTGACATGTTGACATTATATTGTAACACTATTATTAGTGAATTGAAATTATTATCTGATTTTTTTCAACACGTAAATATATAAATATTTTAAAGACCATAAATCCTTTATAAATTATGCTTAAATTAAAGACAGGAAGGAAAATAAAAATATATTTAATTAATTATGTTATTAATGAATAATTTACCTTACTATTTTTTCTAATAGGAATTTATATATTTTTATTAAGTTTATTTTATTATACTTTTTAATTTCAAATAATCTTGTAACTGATAAAGGTCTTTATTTTAATTCAATCAAAATAGTATACTAAAAATGTAACGTCCTAACTTTATTATTAGAGTTCTTCAAGACTTAACGGATAAAAAAAATTGAAAATGGATTCAAATAATTGATAACTGAAAAAAACTTGAAAACCTTTAACTGTTTTGGATTTTCTTCTTTTAAAAAAAAAAAAAAAACTAAGTAGTTCTGTTAATTTGAAATATGGATTTTTTATTATTATATTTCAATTCAAAATACATAAATAAAAGAAAAAATTATAATTATAATTTAAAAACTGCAAAAATCAATTTAAATTAAATCATACAAATTAATTTGGTTTCCTTGAGATTTTTTTTAAATTTAACCAAATTAAACTATTTGTTACACTTAGTTTGAATGAATATTGAAGTAAAACCACCATGAACTTTAGAATATTCAAGTAAAACTAACATTAATTCTTACAATAAGGTATTTGTAATCATAAATAGACTTATCATAAAATCCTTAAAAAATAATAATATATCAAATAATGAATGAGATATATCTTTAACTCCAGTATAGGATAATCTTCTAAATTTATAAACTTAACATAGAGAACAAATTTAACAAATGAAAATTGAAAAATTATGTGGAATATGAAAAAGAATGTCATTACTCAAGATTAAAAGGATATTATCAAAAACATGGCCAAATATACAATGTCAAATACAAACATTTTTATAAGAATTGTTATTCTGAAAAATATTATTTGTAATAGTATTAAGAGAAACATAATTAAAATTATTTTGTAAAAATATTTTTTGTGAAAATAATTATAAGAGAAAGTTGAACAACACTAATAACTACTACACAAATAATAGATTGATTAGATAACACAAGAATTTTATAATTGACATATGTAAAATTGAAAATATGATTGACATATATGTAAAATTAGAAACATAATTAATAAAGAATGAGCAAACCCAGTACTAATCAATTATCATCTTTAAATGATATAAATAATATAAAAAAACTAGACCATAAAAAGAATAACTAACATTTAAAGTAAATATAATCACATTAATAATGAACCACTCAAATATTAGAATTTTTAATCTTATAAATAATCAATCATAAATATTTTGGGACCTTTTAGTCAGTGTTTTCTTATTGAAAGTTTTAATTAATTAATTAATTAATTATATACAGGGGGAGAGATATTTTCTTATGCATAGAAATAGTATAGTTATTTGATGTTAAACGGTACAAATATATTATATTATTTAATGCAGTTATAAATTATTTAATTATTATTATTATTTTACAATATTTTTTGAAGCGTTAAATTTTGAACTTCTCAAATGACCTTTAAAGTCATTAAAACTGTCAATATTATCAAATTAAAGGATTTATTTATTTTGTTAACTTCTTAACTCTTACATTGTTATTTTATAAAGTGGTATTTAATGCAATAAATGTCTAGTTTATATATTAACTCTGTTCTAATTTCAAATGTATAAGAAACTTTAACAGCACCCATGTGAGACTCATCAATATTTTCATATAGGCACACAGAAAGGATGAAGAAAGGATACTTAATGTAACAGAAAAAAATATTATAAAAAGTGGGATGAGTATTTCCATGTGGACAGTAGAGAACATGCATAATTAATGCAATAAATAAATAAAAAAGTAATATTGTTGAATTTTTATGAATATTCAACTCATACATTTATAATCTACATTAATTATTAATATTAAATGAAATATTAAAAGAAGTGTATGCTCATTAATATTTAGTGTTTCAAAATAAAATTCTCAAATTGAAAATTGAAAATCAGATCAAAGTTATATATGAACTCATTCTCTACCAACTGGATCCAGGTTAGTTGCCATGCACATTTATGCATACACCACAAAAAAAAAAAAAAATAGAAAATGATCTTACTTTTTAGAAATCTTTTGAAGAATCTATTTAGGTGCATGCAAGACATTTGTGGATTCACCAACCCTTAAAAGATCCTTCTAAAATCTAACTGCCAAAATGTGGACCTCAAAAACAATTGTTTCTCTCTATTTAAGGTATTTTCTTAAGATGCCATTGACCCTTTGGATTCTTATGGTTAAAATTGGCAAAAAAATCCACTTTTTCTTTGGGAAAACCGTTCATTTTGTAACCCATCATTTCCAAACAAAAGCCATGAACAAAGGGACAACCTTCCTCACTCCTTATTTAATATTCCTTTGCTTTGCAAAATAAATTTTATTGATCTCTATCCTTTCATTGAGTACTTGGTTCAAGTTATTGTCTTGGACAATGATCCTTATATAAAAGGCAACATGTGAGGGCAATGTGAACCAAAACCAAAACTTGTCCAACACCAAAGAGAAAGAAAGATGGAGAGTTCAATGAGACTTGAATACTTGATGACTGTCTTTGCTGTCTCCGGAGGCATGGTCCTTTTGTTTCACCAAGTCAACAAGCATTTGTGCAACAAATTCTTGAAGAAATTTGAGTGTGAAATTCGAGGTATACATGCATTTGTGTTGCACCACATGACCCTTTCTTTTCTTTTTCATTCAATTCAATTCCTTTTGCTTAAATTTTCTTGAATTCTTGGAGAGATCTTGAAAGATGTGATTTTTATTTTTTAATTTTTGTTACAAGGGTCAACAAAACATGTAGCAAAGAAGAAGGTGCGGTTTGCAAAGAACATGGTGGAACTAATTCCTATGGAGAGTTCTGAGAGTGATAGCACAAGCTTGGCAGAGGAACAAGAAGTGGTTGCGAATGTTATGGATTTGGATGATGCTGCAGATTGGAAGCATGAAGAGAAATTGAAGGATGTCATGCCTCCTAACAGGCTAGTTCTATATAGGGGGATTATGAATAATAGGAGGGAGAGGTTTGATTTTCATTAGCAAGTTATGGATCCACAAAAAATCTTCATGTGGGGATCTAGATCTATTAACAATTGATTGTGGCGATCTTGATTCAATTTAGCAAATTACCTTCTTTTTCTCTTTTTACTCAAATTGGATTAGGGTTGGTGGGATGGATTTCTAGAAGGAAATTGCAATTAAGCCAATAATTGTGTGTAATGTGAATAAACTAGCAAATTTGGTTTGGAATATTAATTGATCTCCAAAATGAAGATCTTTATGACAAAATTTTCCACATTAAACCTTGTGAATTCAAGTAAAAGGGAGATACTTGTGGCTGTTGCATCTATGATATGTAATAATTGACAAAGAATTATGTATACATGGGTTCTTGGTAGAGCAAAATGGTTGGATCCTATTTTTGGGTCTATCAGTGTCAAGTTTTATGTCTCAGAATGTGAAATTTGCTTTAGTTGGACCTATTTAAGTATGTCAGAAAGAAACCTCTTTAGGACAATGAAGTTCTCAATCTTTTTCTTTAATAGTAATCTGAATTGCATGTGCTGCTTCAAAAGTTAACTGTATATTTTGTAAAGGTATTGCAAAACAACATTATAATTGTGTGAGATATAATAATTGATTAACTAATTATGGAGGTTGTGTGAGATTCTTCTAATTGTAAAAGTACTAATTCATATAAGAGATAAGAGATAAAAAGTTTGAACTCCATCAGCACATGCTATGAAAAAGATAGCAGAATGTAATATTGTATAATGAAAAGGGTGGCAGAAATATGAAAATTTTCACCATGAACAGAGCTGATAATAGTGTATGACTCTGAAGCCAGTCATTGTTTTATATATCTTCATTGAATTATGTGAAAATTCTTAATTTATGTATATCCTTTTTGCCTTATAATAGGTTGTTTCTATGCCTGCTTGAATTGTTCTACAACAATCCACAGTATAATTTTCTCCCTACATTAGAATTGCTTACTATCTTCCAATCATTTCCTTCTTCATTATAATAAAGACAAAAGTTACTTTGCACTGTTATTTTCCATGGTTGAAAATACAACGAGAAACCAGAGAGGTCTGAGTTTTATTTACAGGAAAGATACATGGGAAAATATTTGCAGATTTCATATAAAGACACATGAGTATATAAAAGTTGACACTACTTTCAAGATAGTTATTTAACTTTTTTATTTCTATTTAATCTAAAATTAATTTAGATAAATTCAAATATTATTTATTAAAAAATATTAAGAAACAAAAATGAAAAAATCTTACAATAGTAAAACATAAACTAAACTTATACAAATAATTAATATATCTTTAATTTAAAACCTAAAAGTTTAATATTTTTATTTTGATTTAGAAAAAATTTAACTGATACTTAAATTATTTTTTTATAAAAGTAAATATATATATATATATATATATATATATATATATATATATATATATATATATATATATATATATATATATATATAAAAAAGAG
>Ga0099825_1000600_pt1 | contig 39972 bp, 19 predicted proteins | sample SiratroredBW_FD_76838 | JGI IMG/M metagenome (GOLD analysis project Ga0099825, IMG submission 76838) | Root nodule microbial communities of legume samples collected from California, USA - Siratro red BW | ecosystem: Host-associated > Plants > Roots > Nodule | place: USA: California | collected...
TCTAGATCCTAGACTCAAGTCTTCAAACTTCAAGAAATCTTCATCCATCCTTCACATGATCTAGAGCATCTTCACTTGGTTGAATTCATCAAATCACTGCAGCAGTCCACTGGTGCTAACAACACTAAAACAATAAACTAGAAACATATATTAGTTATTGAAAAATTAGTAAGTTGTTTAGTAAATTTTGGAAAAATAGTTGTTGAAAATACCTCAAGAATTCAAAGAAAATATTCTAGATGAGTGTTTAAAAGAGTTTTTGATAGAAAGAATCAATTATTAAACAAAACAAATATGATATGTTGTTTATAGACTGAAGTAGTAAAGATTTCAGGAAAGACTTATTTTTCTGGAAAAACAGATTGAAGAACATAACTACAATGAATTTGAAATATAAAATAGTTTCAGAAATGGATTGAATAAACTATTTTTAGATGAGTTAACAAGTTCAGAAGAACTCATAAATGTTTATAGAATATTAATCAATTAATCCAGTTAATGAATTGTTAAATTCAAAAGCAAGAAATGTTCAAAAAGAGAGCAAGAAAAAACAAGAACACAAGATTTTATACTGGTTCACCCTTCCTCAAGGGCTACATCCAGTCCCTTACTAATAAGCAAGGATGTCCACTAAACAAGATCCAAATATTAGTTTACAGCAATACAAACTCTCGCACTCAGCAAGAACACATTACTCCCAATAGTAACCAAGCTACTGAACCCCATAGTAAGTCACAAACCAATACAGACACCACTGTATATACCAGAAATCACCTTACTAAACTCTTCAGCAAGTGAAACACAGTACATAACCCAATGTACTCACAAAATTACACTACTATGTAATTCACAACACCACCGTTTTCTATACAAAGAAAGAATCACGATCAATCCAGCAAACAAGCACTTCTATACTTAACAAATTACAAAAGTATTAAAGAAAGGGTATAAAAGACTTAACTCTGGTGATCAGATCAGTGTAACACTAGTCTCAATCAATTCAAAGCTCTAGAATCAGATTGTATTCAGTTCTTGATGTATGAATTTCAAAATGATATTGATCACAAGGTGGAATGGGCGCTTTTCTCTCTTTCGAAATCACAAAGCTCTTGCTCAGAAATTTTTTGAGAATGTTTTTATATAAACAACGATCATTGAAAATTCAATCGATTGTTTTACACATTCAATCGATTGTTTTTTTCTTTAACAGAAAAACAATTTTAAGAACAAGTTGTGATTTTAATAATTTCTTAAAAACTTTATTAATCATAATTTATTATTGGAGCTTTTCATGAATGAGATGTGATGCACACCATATTTGAGACCAAACCAAACTCGCACACACAACCTAAGATCTAGACCAAACTCCACAAATCTTCATGAAGTCTTCAAGTGATCCACTCTTAAGCAATGGTTTTGGAACTTCATCAGGTTATTAACTTCATCAAATCTTCTAGCAACTCCTGGTGCTAACAAAGGGCCGGGCTTTCACCAATTTTATTTTTCTGCAAACTATTTTAAAATGGACCAAATTTTCTTTTGCTTTATTTTTAAATTATCTTTCTATCTAATTATTTATCAAAATTTTCATAAAAATAGATTGGAATTTTTTTTTTATTTTCAATTTCAATGTAAATGATAAAGCATAATGAAAATATTTTATTTCTCTTAAATGAGATAAAAAAAAGCTTAAACTATATTATTTTTATGTTTTATTTCTAAAGAAAAAGACAAAAGATCATATATATGTTTTATTTTTTACTTATTGATTATTATTATTATTATTATTATTATTTTAAATAAAAGAAAACAGTAAAATCTAAACTTAAACCAATGAATAATAATAATTTTTTTATTTTTCCACAAATTGATTAGACACATTTTCTCTTTTATTTCTTTTTCCTAATAATCAACCAAACTACTTGAAAGATTATTATTTTAATTTTGTTATATATATTTTTATTTTATTATATCTTTTTTTATCATATTTATTTTATTAATATTTTATTTATATTATTATTTTTATTTTTCTTTTTTATATTTTTATTTATTTGGACGAAATTGGGTATGGACAGGCTCAAGATGTTTAACCCTAATGCAGAGCAAATATTAAATAACATTTGAAATTTGATGCTTGCGCACAGCTCAACCTCAGTGGCCCCGAGCACTACTGGGGTTTGTTGCTATTCCACACGTCCAAGTCCAACTAGTGTTGGGCTCAGGTTACCTACGTTGGGGGCATTTTTGTTGACTTACACTCAGGTTTTCTCATGTCAGACCCAAGTTTTGGCATCGGGCTTGAGTTGTTTTGCGCCAAATTACTCTTTAATCACACATCATTAGGCTTCAATCCTTCTTCTCTCAATCCAATGCCTTCTTGTTCATTTTTAAGCAAAATAATAGGAATTAACAATCAAATCCATTTTCTAAGATAATCAATTATTAACTAAAACTACCTAAAATTGATAATTAAGTAGATTCTAAGCTCAAAGATAATTGATTTTATGGTAAAAATAGTAAAAAATATCATATAAATCAATTCTATCATGTCTTTTCCCAATGCTTTCTTTAACAAAAAACAACTCTTTCTTAACTTTTTCAAGGTCTGTTTTCTGAGTTTTAATTTTTTGTTCTAAATTCTTGTTCTCTTTACTCATATCATTGTTTGCCTTTGAAAGTTTTGCATTTTCATTGGAGAGATCATTGGATGATGTTTTCAAAAGCTCTATTTCTTTGTATGAATTCTTAAAACTATTTTTTTCACGAGTTTAAATGCATCAGTTACTTTGGAGGTATGAGATAAAGCTTAATGATACGCTAATTAAAGAGAGTGTAAGTCAAAGAATTCTACCTATTCATCTGAATTGTGTGTAGATGAGCTAAAAATCATGTCAGACATCAAATTCTCTTGTTGCTCAAACTCTGAACTGGAACGGTCAGATCTTCCCATTCGACATGAAGCTCTTCTTCTTAAAAAAAAAATTCTTCTTATCCTTCTCTTTATTCTCTAGGCATTCAACTTTGAAGTGCCCTAGTTTCTTGCAATCATAATAGACGACCTTCTCTTTTCTTTCTTTTCAAACTTTGGGTTTAAATTTCCTATTCATCCCATAGTTTGCATGCTTTGTCAAAGTTCTCTTAAACTTGTATGCAAGAAAGACTCAGAATCCTCTAAAGCATCATCTTGTAATAATTTCTTCAGCTTTTATAAAAGTAGTCTTCTATTGTCTTTAAGAAGATTTCAACATCAGATTCTTACCTTTTATTCAACCTCTGAATTTATTGATTGATCTAATTACCCTCTTTACTTTAAGTGTTTTGATAATACATAAAAAATCATTTTTTTCTTGTTAACCCAACCACATTACAACCTAATAAAAACTATTGTGATTTTCATGTCTTTAAAATTGTTGGCTCTTGAAAAAAAAAGCAACGTTATATTGTGGATATTAGTGATAGATGAGAGAAATATTACAACTTAAGAAACTTGAGTGCTTGAGTAAAACACTTACCTAGGTGAGGAATAATAGCTTTAGTTGTTCACTGAAAATAGCTTGCCATCTATTTTGAAAATTTTGTACATTTTCTTTTGGATTTTACACTTGAGTACCATAGTTGAGACTTGATGAGGCAACATTTTTCTTTTTTTTTGAGTTGATTTGAGGAGAAGCATAGTTGATTGATTCATTTGTCCCAAGTTGTTATATCATTGTTGAGTAATTGTTCATTTGTGCCAAGTTACCTCTACTTGATGATAACAAAGGTTCTAAGCTTAGGGGAATTTGATAGGGTTGATTTAAATCATATTTTTGGACTATTTTTATAACAAAATTAACTCTTTCTAAGCTTAGAATCTGTATAATTCTCAAATTTAGGTAGTTTTGTTAATAACTGAGTCAGAAAATGGATTTGATTGCTAATTTTATTATTTTGCTTAAAAATGAACAGGAAAACATTGGATTAAGAGAAGAAAGATTGAAGCCCTAAACATGAGTGATTATGGAGCAATTTATCACAAAATAACTAAAGCCTTACACTAGAACTTGAGCCTGATTAGAGAAAACCTGAGAGCAATTCAGTGGAATGCGCTTAGCATAGGTATCCTGCACCGACGATAGCTGGGCCTGGACATATGGAATAACAACAGACCCTAGTCGCACTTATTTCCAATGAGCACTGAATTTCAAATACTATTTGATATTTACTCTGCATGAGGGTTAGTCATCTTGAGCCATCAAGGAGCGCAATTGGCAATTGAAAGCAACTTTAGGGTTATATAGGTGTAATTTCCATTGTTCTTCTATAATGTTTAGCTTCTTCATGACTATGAGGAACTAAATCACTATTGTTGGGGTTAAATTACTTTCTTGAACTCTCATGTAACTGTTTCTGGTTTTCATATTTATGTCTTTCCTTTCAATATATTAGTATTTTAACTATGCGATTATTGTTTGTTGTGTTGATTCGAGACTTAATCTTTGATTCTTTGGATTTTGGGAAATATCTTATGTAATCGGGAACTAAATTAAAATAGTAATTTTAATAATAGAGCATGATTTGTTTGTTGTCTTAAGAGCCTCGTAGCAATTGCAAGTTTTATTTACGTGATAGACCTATCGTGGGCGTCAAAGGGGGTGTTTTTGGAGGTTTAAATAGTGAATGGTTTCAACTCATGATAGCTTCTTCCTGCACCTCTATAATATCAACCTGCACCTCCATACCTTTGTTAATTCTGAAATTAACCTTGGCAAAAGGACATAAATGCCTCTTTGATAAAAATTAAAACTTTTAAATTGTAGAATCCAGAAGTCAAAACCAATTTCAATTGACTTTCAGATTCTACAATTTGAAAGTCTTAACAAATAAATTTTAAACTTTCAGAATCTAGAATCTAGAAGTCAAAACCAATTTCAAATAACTTTCGAATTATACAATCTGGAAATCATGTGAAATTGATTTTGACTTTTAGATTCTAGAGTCTAAAAGTTAGGTGTTGTCTTCCAGATTAAACCACACACCTCCAATCCGAAAGTCATATGAAATTGATTTTGACTTTCAGATTGCACTATCCAAAAATCATGTGAAATTGAGTTTGATTTTTGGATTTCACAATCCGAAAATTAACATTTTTCCTAATATAATGGCTTACAGATTGTATAATCATAAGTTATTTTGAAAAAAACTTTTACTATCGAATTATACAATCTGAAAGCTTGTAAAAATATGAAAATAATTTTCTAACGGGAGCCATAGTGGGAAGGAAACATGAGACTTCGATCAGGATTGGGGTGGGTGCTAAGCCCCGAGCTACATCACATCAAGATTGGTTCTATCTCTGCTAGCTCCTTAACATCGTTCCCCATCCCTTCCCTCACATTGCAGCCAAGGACAGATCGGTGGTTGAGCCAAGAGTTTTTGCTTGGACATCCTTTTGTTTGGTATCCCGTTCTATTTGTGCCAATTGGCCCTGACCGAATGTTCTGACTCCCAATAATCGAATGGGTGGTAAACCAATCATCATATAGGTCCCTAGGCCCCATTACGGGAAATGCTCGACTTGAAAATCGTACGTGGAGCTTCTGCAAGAAGTAGTGCATTTTGTAGGAAGAAAAGTTAGAAAGGTGCATGGAGAAGAAATTAAAAGATGGAGAGAAGGATGCAGGAAGAAGAATTTGAAAAGGTGCAGGGAAGAAGAAATTAAAGGAAGAAGGAAGCAGGAAACAACACAATAAAATGGAGTAGAGGTGAAGGGTAGATATGGATTTAAATTTTTAGGAGAAGGATAATTTTGTCTTTTCAACTACAGTATAGAGGTGCAAGCGGGTATCATGGAGGTACAGGAAGAAGGTGTCTCAAGTCACTCAAAGTGGGTCGAGTAAACATGGGCCCATTTAGCATTTAAGTGACGATTGTTAACCAAATCTTGCAAAATAAAATAACCACTTGGGACCAATATTTTGGGAAACTAACAGTTGAAATATTCATTTGAGGATTCATTAATTGAGTAACTAATTATTAGGTACCTAGTACTTACAATTGTTGGAGGATGATTAGGGAATAATTTATAAGGAGAATAGCTTCATTAAGGGGAGAACTTCTATTTGGAATGACTTAGAGTGATAAAAAACCTCAGTGGCTAGAACAAATTGGCGCCCATCGTGGGGTTAGGTAAAATTTTTCCTACTTCCACAAGATATAAAGATTAAATTCTCACGAAATTATCACCTCTTTCTCCCTTGTTGATAGCGGTGCTCCTAGGTGCTCCTAGCTTCTTGTGCACACTTCAATGGTTAGAGTGAAGGAAGAAACCTTTTTGTACTGTTCAAACATGGCGGGAGCTCCTCTTGGAATACGAAAGCCATGGGAAAGGAAAATGAACCGTGGAGGTAGAGGAAGCAAGGTGAAGCTATAGTGGCTTCTTGTGGAGATTAGTGGAAAGAGGATGAAGGAACTAGTAGAAGGAGGTGAGGTCAACCTTCTAGGGTTCTTTAAGAGTTTCTTGGAGAAGCAACTCAAAGAGAGAAACTTGATAATGAGCTAAAAATTCTATGGCAATTCATTAAGGTAAATCAAGCTTACAAGAGAGGTCTCTACACCTCTTATTAATAGAAAGAAAGATGAGCTAGTAGCTTCTCATGCAAGCTATCCAGGTAGCGTGTGGAAGAAGTTAGGTTTAGAAACCCTAGCTTGCATCACACGCTAGGGTTAGGGTAACCTAGCTTGTGAAGCAAGCTTCACTCCTAACCCTAGGCGTCTTCCATCTCCATCCAATGAGGAAGCGCCATATATCATGCGCTAATAGGCGATTCTAACCCTAAACCTAAGTGCCTTTAAAAACCCTAAGGCACCTAAGGTTTTATTTACAAGAAGAAATTTTCCTATGCTAATTTTTACAATTTTTCCAAGTGATCCTCAAAGCCTAAAATAGTCAGCAATTTCATCTGTGTAGGTACCTCTAACTCTTCATTAGCTTCAAGATGTTTGAGCATAGCTCTGGTGATTGAACCTTGTCTAGGCCTTCTTCCATCATCCCCTCCCTCTTGAAATGGATTTGACCTCAGATCTGGTTCATCTACCTTGTCTTCATTACTACCTACAAAAGGAATGAGATTCATCACATTAAAGGTAGTATCTACTCCATATTCTTCAGGTAGATCTAATTGATAATGGATGTTGACAGTTGTCCCTCTTTACTTCAATTTTACTAAATAGTTCGAAAATTAAAATTTTCCAATTATTAGAGTAGAAGGTATGTAAAGACAGAGACACAACTTGCAGAAATGTAAAGTGTGGAGATACAACTTTGAGTTATTTCTCACACACGAGTTGTAATGATAGAAAAATAGAGTGTGGAGATACAACTTTGATTTGTTTCTCACACACTAGTTTTAATTAACACATTTAAAATCAATTATGCCCAACTCATTTTTTAGAAAAATAAATCTATCTTTATTAAGGGGCTTAGTAAATAAATCAACTAATTGATTCTCATAATTAACCAATTAAATTACGCAGTCACCATGATTCACATCATCTCTTATGAAGTGGTGGCGTGTTTCAACGTGTTTTGTTTTGGAAAGTTGCATTGGGTTTTTTTTGTTAGGTTTATTGCACTGGTATTGTCACAAAATAATGAAATTTTAGAAAGAATTAGACCAAAGTCACTTAGCTGTTGCTTGATCTAGAGGCTTTGAGCACAACAGCTCCCAACAACTATGTATTCTGCTTCAACAGTTGATAAAGCTACACACACTTACTTTTTACTATGTCGTGATATCAAACTGGATCCAAGAAAGTGACATGTTCCACTTGTACTCTTTCTATCAATTTTACGTTTTGTAAAATCTGAGTCAGAGTAACCTATTAATTTCAAGGATACTTCACTGGGATACCATAGACCAACATTTATAATCCCTTTAAGATACTTTAGTATTCTCTTTGTTGCTATGTAGTGTGAATCTTTAGGATGGGCTTGATATCTTGCACATAAGCAAACACTGAACATGATATCCGGTCTGATTGCAGTAAGATAAAGAAGTGATCCTACAAGCCCTCTGTATTTGGTTTGATCAACATTAGCTCCTTTCTCATAACATCCATATAATATCCAGTGGTAATAGGTGTAGCAGCCTCCTTGCAGTTCTCCATATCAAATTTCTTCAACAATTCTTTGTAGTACTTTGATTGACTAAGAAAAGTCCCATTTGCTTGATCTGCAATCCTAGGAAATAATTGAGTTCTCCCATCGTGGACATCTCAAGTTCTCCCTGCATAGCTTTAACAAATTGCTCACACAAACTTTCATTAGTAGATCCAAATATAATGTCATCTAACATAAATTTGCACAAGAATAATATCATTGCATGCTTTCTTAATGAATAAAGTCTTATCCATTTTCCCTCTCTCAAAGCCTTGAGAAAGCAATAAATTACTCAACCTCTCATACCACTACCGATGTGCTTGTTTTAAACCATACAATGCTTTCTTGAGTTTGAAAACATGATCTGGATATTTATGATCCTCAAACCTAGGAGGTTGACTCACATAAACTTCTTCATCAATGTATCCATTAAGAATAACACTCTTGACATCCATTTGGTGTAATTTGAATCCATTCATGCAAGCATAAGCAAATAGTAGCCTCACTACCTTCAATCTAGCCACAAGTGCATAAATTTCTCTAAAGTCTATTCCCTCTTCTTGGTTGTAACCCTTTGCAACCAATCGAGCTTTATTTCTCACAATGTCTCATTGTTCATCTAGCTTGTTCTTGAAAACCTTCTTGATTGCAATCACATTCATCTTCTTTGAGTTAGGAACAAGAATCTAGACTTCATTTCTAGCAAATTGATTCGGCTCCTCATGTATTACATTTATCCAATTGCTGTCTTATAGTGCTTCAGTCACTATTTTGAGTTCTACTTGATATACAAATGCTATGTGCTCACAAAAATGATTCAATGATCTTCTAGTTGTACTCCCTTCATCACTTGTCCAATGACATTATCCAAAGAAAGATTCCTAGGCACTCTCCACTCTCTAGGCAGTTTAGAATTGATTATCTCTGCACCAGCTACAGATTCAATCAATAGAATTTCTGGTTCAATTGATTGATTTTCTAGAAGTTGATCAACTTTCTCTGGTTTAGTCTGAAGTTTTGTATCAACTTGTTGTTCAGCTGAAATCTCATCATCTGCAGCTGTCTTAGTACTTTTTTGCATGTTCTAGTTAGTTTTATCAAATGTAATATGCATGGATTCCTCAACTAGTATGGTTCTCCTATTATATGCTCTATATGCATGACTGTTAGCACTCAATTTCGTCTGGGTGAAAAATAATAATAAAAATAAAAAAAAAAATTGGAAAAAATATAGAAAATCTATAAAAATAGTAAAAAAGCATAAAATACCAAAAAATTGGAAAAATCATTAAAAATGCAAAAAATAAATTAATAAAATCATAAATGAAAAATATTTTTTTAGTCTTAATAAAAAGAATAAAAATAAAACCTCAACCCTAAACCTAACCAATACCTCTCTATTCATTTATCTCCTATCCCACACTCACCCACATAAGACAAAAATAAAGGAGACACTCCTTTTTCCCACCTCTCGCTCACTTTTTCAGTCCACCATCACTCACTCACAAAAGCAAATGGTCCCCCCTCCCTTTTGCAAGGCACAGCCTCACCTCCACTATTCCATGCAGTAATTGCTGCACCACCCTTGCTCTGCCATACACCACACCACTTCTCCTCTCCTCTCCCATGCACCCCATGCACTCCAAATGAGACAGAGGGACAAGGGGACACGAATTTTGAGCATATCTCTACCATAACCGTTTTGGTAGAGGACACTTGGCACCCACAGTGATCTGCTAGGGTCCCCACGAGCTGTCCATCACCTCTTATAAAAGCCAAATGCCTCCACAAACCAAGGGGTTACACACCATGGTTTTTCACGAAAGAAACCCTCTCCTCCTTGTCTTTTTCGCCTAAACACCTTCCAACCACCTCCAACAAGCCTCCAGAGCAATCCGAACAACCCAGAACAACTTGAAAAAGCTTGGAGAAGCCCTCGTCGAAAAATCGGGCTTCGCCGAAGCTCTACCACCAACCGCCACCAAACTTGGGTTTTCTGCCTCCATTAGGTGTGTCTCTTCCCCCCATCTCATACCACCAATTTTATAACTTGAAGATGCCTTGAAACCTCCAGTTGAGCCTCGCTAGAGGCTCGTCAGTGCAAGTCCCATTGAGGAAGATGATCGGCGAGCCTTGCGAGCTCAGTTTCTCCTACCACAGACCTCCTTTCTCCTCCATTCCACCTCTATTGAGACGAGGAGGAGAGGAACATTTGCCGCCCCATGTGACGGCGTTCCTTCGACGCCGAAAACTTACCAGAAAACCAGTCTGGCAAGCTCCTTCCTCCTCTTTTCCATGTTTTTTTTTCATTGTTTTCGCTCCTTTTCATCTGCTGTACCTATCTAGAGCATAAACAAACGATAATATGGGAGTTGGAATGTAGAAATTGGAAAAAAAAATGGAGGTGAGAAAGAGAGGAAAGTGATTCGGGTTGTGGTTTTAGGGCATGTAGATGGCATGGCTTTGTAGCCAAGGACCTAAAGAGTGTGTTTTGAGTGAGCATGAGTGAAAACAGTGGTTATGGGTGAGCCAAAATAGGTTGTACAATTTAGTTTTTCTCTGTGGCATTTTCTTCGAGCACTTGGTGTGCTCGATAGTGGCCAAACACCCAACTTTGGAGCTGATTTCTAGGAGATCCTTGATCTAGTTTGAGAAACTGAGGGTTGCATTGGAAAGGTGGTTCTACCATCTTTTTAATGGTATATGATAACACCATTAGTGATCCCTCTAGGTCCCCCAAAATCAGACCCAAAGTTTGGGTCTTGCACTGTTTAACTTAGTTTCTGGGTTGGCATGTACATAAAATTATAAACTCAGCCATGGGCCTTGCACTGTTTAACTTAGTTTAAGGCACCCAATTTTGGGTCGCAAGACCTGTCCCCAAACTGGTTTCTGGATTTTTTCCAGAAACTAAGTTATGGGGGCAATTTTGGTTATTCAAGTGCCTAACTTTCGAGGGAGTTTTCTCCCAATCTAAGAACCTTCAAGGGCTGTATTTGTGCTTATTAGAAATATCTTTTCAAGATCTTTCCAGTGGTATGCCACAAGTGCATTTACGATTCCATTTGGACCTTCAAATTTGACCCCAAAGTTGGGGTCTCAAACTCTTTTTGAGAGATCTTTTCTTTTAAAACTAAGTTATGAAATTTACATCTATCAATGAACCAACTTTGGAGGATTTGTTCTCCCTATCCTTGAACTTGTTGGGAGTGTATGAGTGATCGTTGGAAAGCCCTTGGAATGATCTTTAAATCCATATAAATTTTGCCTGTTTACGTGACTGTTTGACCACCCAAGACTAGCCTTAAAATTGCTTGTTTGACACTTTTTCCCCACCAATCCCTAAAAATTTCTAAATCCCAAAACCTAGTTTTGTTCTTGATGATAACCTTGATCCAAATGCACTCTCTAATTTTTTTAGTTGTTGCTTAATTAATTTGAATATTTATTTTTGTACATCTCTTTCTAAATTATTCGCTTAAAAAATAAAAAAAACAATTTTTATAATTATTTTTAATTGATTTGCATATTTATCTTTACATTTTCTTTTTACATCTTTTTCTAATTTATTTGCCCAAATAAATAAAAAACAATTTTGCATCTTACATCCAGACATGTATCATATATCCACACATACATTTAAACCCTAAACCCTAAACATACATCACATATTTTAATTATCATACATTTAGACCTTCATCATACATCATATATTCATTCTAAAAAAAAATTCATATATTCAAACATACATCATATATGCATTCTCAAAAAAAAAAAAAATAAAAAAAATGATACATCATATATGCATTTTTCAAAAATTTCATGCCCTTATAAATGCATTTTCTCCAAAAAGAAAAAAGACTTTCAAAATTTCATGCATTCATAAATGAGTTTTGTCAAAAATAAAAAGAAGAAAAAAGATAAAACTTACATTTTTATTTTGTTTTTAATTCTTAAAAAAATAGTGAAGCTATAAAGTGGAGTACAATGCCATGGAATTTAACATGAAGTCTGAAATTAAGAGAGCCTAAAAATGGAGGGTTTAAAAAAGAAAAAAAAAATTAGATTCATTATTAATTCTTCATGCGTGTTCTGCAACTTTATAGTTGTTGTTTGTGTTTTACACATGTCTTTCGTGATATATTTGTAAAAACTAAAAAAATAATAAAAATAGAATCCTTTATTTTTTTTAAGGAAAAAAATATGATTTAGGATTTCCACTTTGTTATCATTTAAGGAAAAAAAGAAAATAATATAAAATAATAAGAATAAAAAATAATAATATATGTTTTTCATTTTACGAAGTTTTTGAAAAAGAATAAATTAAAAAATAAAAATAATAATATATGTTTCTCATTTTACAAATTTTTTAAAAATAAAAAAAAAATAAAAAGATTTACCCATGAGGTATACAAATAGCGATTTGTAAATTTTCATGTTTTCCTTTTTCTTCTTAAATAAGTCTTTTCTTTTGTCTTGAAACTTTAGTTTGCATTTTTCATCATAAATTCATATTTCTATACTTTCTTTTCTAAAAAAATAATAAAAAAAAATTATGTATTGAATCATGTTATGCCTGGATTGTTGAATTCATAAGATTACAAATAATAAAATGGGATTTGATACCTTTGACCTTCCCAAAATTCCCAAATGAAAGGTAAAAGTTGATTTTTATAAATAATAATCATGTTATGTGTTTAACAAAGGTAAAAGTTGCATTTTCCAAAGAAACATTTGCAGCATGGTGCTTGAGACTTGTGACCTTCCTAAAATTCCCAAGTGAAATGATTTGCCTTAATGGTTACCATTACTTAGTAAATTTGTTACACTGGGCCAGAAACGTCATGTTTCTTTTGGTTGGTCAAGCGATTAATCTTTAATTCTTGTTCTTTAGAGGCATTCAACAAAGAGAGAGAGTAAGTCCATTAGATTGAAAACCCGCAAGGGTGATCTAAGCAAAAGATAGGACGGAAAAGAAAATAAAAAGAAAAAATGGCTAGTGTTGGAAGTCATAAAATTTTGTTTCATTGTTAATCTCTTTGAAAATTAAGCAATCATGATTCAAAATGATATATGGCCATGTTTTTTCATCTAAAACACTTTTACACATCCTTTGTACCCATTTTGAGCCAAAAATAAATATTTCTTTCGAAATACCCTTAACGAGGATCATCAACATGTTGAAACTCAGTTCAAGGTTTCAATATAAGGAATATGTCAAAAGCTCCTAAATTCGTCGAAGAAAAAGTATGTCAAAAGCCCCTAGATCCATCAAAGAAGAAGCATGTTAAAAGCTCCTAAATACATCAAAGAAGGAGTGTTCTTAAAACTTCCTAAAAGCCTAACAAAAGAATCTGTCAAGTATATCTTCCCAAAAAAGAGGGAAAGAAGAAAAAGGGGAAGAAAATGATGACGAAAAGCCTGACAAAGAAGACCTTGATGGTTTCCAATATTTGATTGATGATCCTTGTTTCAAAACTTTTAGCCCATAAATAATTTTTGAGTCTTTATATTATCTTCTTCATCACCTTTTTAACCACTGGTCATGTTACAAGCCAAATAAAATACATATTGATTGATGAATGATTGCCTATGATTTTCGTAAAGCTTAACTTTGCAACAATAAAATGTGACTGAAAATACGTGTAAAAAAAACAAAAAAAGAATAAAAAATAAAAAAAGGAGAAAAAAATTAATACTAAAATGCCTCTGTTAGAAAGGAGTTCCCGATCAACATGCCAACTGAGGACAAAGCATCATAGAAGAAGTAATACTGGGGCAATCCGATTTCAGTGTACCCTTGTCATCCCATTTTTACCTCACAAAAATAGCTCATCATACACACATACCTCATTATTACCTTCACACACTAATTGGGGAAGTTTGTGTGAGTTCTCCTTATAAAGCTCATTTCTCTGTCAAGAACAATCGTTTACACTGACCCCACTCTCATTTAAACCTATTTGTTCATGCCTCGATAAACTGAAGCTCACCTACCAAAATTGGGGCAATCCTATCCAAAGATATGTATTCCTAATATCTTGCAAATGCCTCAAACTCTCAATTAAACTTATTCGTTCATACCCTAATAAGTTGAAGCTCACCCAAATAGCCAATCCTACCAAAACTGGGTTCCCAATACACTGCAAATGGCTCTAACTCTCATTAAAAAAAAAAAAGGATAGTCTTCAATTGATACGCTTTCTTCTCTTTTGTAGTGTTTTGTATCCAAACTTGCTATGTGTTTGTTTTGTGATTTTGTGTTTGTTTGATCTGTAATAATTACAATATTAAGTGTTAGTCATCTTTTTGCTATGTATTATTAAATTTAAATGTGAATTATACCTGATGATGATGGATTGTTATTTTGAGCACATCCTTATTCTAAGATGTATTTGATAATGACAAATTGCTACTTTGGGCACATCCTCATTCCAAGAAAGTTGTTGCCTCAGGCACAATTCTTCATCCATCTTACAGTAAGTACCAAACACGTCTTTCTCTAGCTAAATTTTATTTTAAATTTTAATTAATTATTTTATTTCATTTTACTTTTATTTTTAATACCAAATTTTATCCCATTTTTTAATCTTGTTTTATTTTTATTTTAAATTTTATAAATAAATAAATAAGAGTAATTAAATACAAATATAGTTTTCTTGTACTATTTAAATTTTGAAAATATAAAAAATAAAATAATAAAAAATTTAAAAATATAAAGTTTTCAAAAATTTAAAAATATAAAATATTTCTAAAAATAATAAAAAACATAAAATTTTCAAAATTCAAAAGTAACCAACACCATCAAACAATTTTATAATTAAGAACTACGTAAACCCTGATTTTCCATTGTAAATCGAAATAGTAGGAGCAAGGTCAATCTTTTTCAGACCCAAAAATAAAAAAAAAAATATTTTCTTTGTCTTTATTTGTTTTTATTTCGTTGCATTTTATTTGCCTTTAATTGCATCGTTATAATTTCTTTGTTCATTTATTTTATTTACATTTTTTTTCATTTTCTTTCAATTGCATCTTTATTATTTCTCATTTATTTATTTACATTTTTTATTTGTCTTTAATTGCACCATTATTATTATTTTGGGAAAAATAACATTTTGTAAAACCACACTCATTTTACTTATTTGATTAAAGGTACTACAAGAATTTAGTTAATTATTCTGATAGTATTAACTATTTTATACCTTTAAGTTACGTTATAACTTTCAATATAATTTTGACCATTTAAATGGAATATAGTGATTGTCCTGTATTCCTATTTTAGATTTCTCCCAATTATACCAAATCAACAAATCATCAAACAGTAGATATACTGTTATGAAAACAGTGGATGCAACATTTACAAAAGGATTGAAAAATAAAGTCATTCATCAAAATAGGCATGGAAGAAAAATTGGAATAATAAATACTGATTATCGAACAATAAGACATGATTATCAAATAGATTTCCTGATGAATTGCAAAAGCCTATTTGGATTCCACGTGCAGAAGGCACTGGTAGAGGCTGTGGAGTCGGTGCATCTTGTAGGTGGAGTCGACGTTTGCGACGATAGCAATAGAGTGTTGCGTAACCTCTGAAGCCAAGAGAATATTATCTGCCTCCTGTGATATGAGCTTTTGAGTCTAGAGCCATTCAAAGCTTGAAAACTAAAAAGATTGAAACCAACGAAAATGGTGCTAAAGCATGTGAAATGAGAGGAGTAAGGTTCCCGCTCTGGATTTTGTTCTCTTGCTCACTCCTAAACTCTAATTACATTAGGTTTAACAACTAATTAGTCTATCGTCAAATTAATTAATCAAATTTTTAATTTGAATAATATTTTGAATTCATTATTAATTTAAGTTTATATTTAAATAACATTAAAATATTAAAAGTATCACTATTTTAATATTATAATAAAATTAATAAATTACTAAATTTATTGATAATAATTTAAAATATTTTATAAATAATCCTTGACAATTAATTTTATAAAATTTGATTACTCCAAAATTAGTATTTAAATCTATATAATAGTGACTAAAAGTTTAAATTTTAATAATATGATAATTAGAGACAATAAATTGAATTTTAATTTTATTATTTTTATGGACTAAAAATTAGTCTTTAAGATACAGTAGAAGTCTCTTAAAAAATTGTTTTTAATTACATTTTAAGAGACTTAAACAAATGGTCTCTAAATATATAATTATTTTTTAGCATTAATTACTAAAAACATAGTATTTAATTATAGTAATAAATTTTTAAATTATAACTAATTATTTTTATCTTTAAATTAATTACTATTTATTAATTTTTTAATGATTATTTTTCTCTAAATTAGTTAATATAGTAACTAATTAGTTTTGGTCTCTACCTGAATTACTATTTAATGATTTTCTTGTAATGATTATTTTTATCTCTAAATTAATTAATATAGTGATTAATTATTTTTTGTCTCTAAATGAATTACTATTTAATGATTTTTTGTAGTAATTATTTATTTAATTATTATGTATATTGAGTATTTTAACAAAATAATGTAGTTTTGGTATAAAAGAAATCACATTTTAAACTTATGTTATGTGATATAAATGTATAATAGATTTAAAAATATTATAAATGTCGAATAAATACAATTACGTTTTAAACCAATTTGAAAATATTAATTTTAAGGAATTAAATTGTATGTCAATAATTAAAATTTTGTCTATTTTTTTTTATATTTTACCACATTAAAAAACTGTTGTATGAAAAATAGATAACATGTAAACAAATATTGTCATTACTAATCACAACAGTTTACAAATTATTGTCTAAATAATGAGTAACACTTAAAAATGTGTTGTTTAACCATTTTAAGCAAAATTTTGCATGAAAGTTATTTCAAAAATGTGGTCTAATATAACATTATAAGATAACGATTTTATAAAATATGTGTTCTTTAGAAAAAAAATTATGCATATAATCTATGACAATAACTACATACTTCACGTCTAAAAATCCATTATCAAAGTATTATCTAAAATTTAAGTAACACTTTTTTAAAGTTAGACCAAGTTGTCTAAATTAAAAAATTGTAGTGTAAAAAATGAAGTGAAACATTAATTTATGAGAGAAATTGATGATCTACCAAATATGGGTGCAACAGAAAAGAAAGTAAAAGAATGTCCCTACACTATTATTATATATCAATAGTTTCGCAATAGGTTCGTAGACTGTTGTGGATTGTGTTTTTAATCTTATAGACCTAATGAATGATAACAATAAGAATTATCAAATGATTTTCGTGTGCAAAGTTATATATATAAAAAAATAATAAGGTTTGGGACACGAGTCATATTTTGCAGAGTTTAGGTCAACTATTTGAAACGATCTGATGTATAAAATAGCACGGTGTACAAGAAGGGAACAAAATCTTTGCCCATCTATCCCCACTTGCATTAGGAAAATGGTTACAACAAGAACATGCACACTCAATCTTGTGCGCGTCCACACCTCATTCATCTTATTGATTTCAAACTTAATTTTTTTTAATTTTTTAAAATATTGAAAAATTTAGTTGATGTAAAACTTAAAATATTACTGAACTATATGTAACGGTTATCTGTATTAAGTATTTTGACGCTTCAATAGTAACAATATAATTAAATTGTACTTTTTTTCAAATTATATTATGTTTACACATACATGTTAATAAAATGTTAAATAGTTTAAGAATAAAATAAAGTTGTATATGATTTATTGATAGAAACTTCAAATCTTATTATATTAACTATCGATGATAGAAAGAAGTTTAAACTCTTAACGCTAAATTTGAATTAAAATTTCAACATATTTTGTTCAATCCCACATTGCGATAGTAATTACATTACTTAAAAGTATATATAGTTAAAAATTATCGAAAACGTAGTACAATTTTACAATGATAAATTATTATATTTTTAGTTATTGTTTTTATTTTTTTCCTTCGGAATGATTTCTCCTTTCAAGTACAGTTGAGACTAAAAAACAGAACACGTGGAAGGGTTGTTGACTTTTAAACACATTATTATATTACTTTCCTAAAAAAATTACTATCGTGGAGGTCCTTGAAAAACATCCTTGTTATCATGTTATTACTTAAATTAAGTTTTCAATTTTTTCCAAATGAAAATATTTTATATTATTTAAGAAAAAAAGATGAAGATACAAATATTTTATATTTGAAAAACTAGTTTAGTTAAGTGAAAATAAAAGATTTTTATACTAATTATTTTTAGTTGTTTAAGATTTAAACTTATATATATATATATATATATATGTATACCGAGTAGCTTTTGTGTTGTTTTTTTAGTCTTTATTGAATTTTGTTTGGTTAATCTTGCTTTAATTTGAGTTAGCTTTGATTTTATGATCCATTTGAGTGTTGTCAAGTCTTGTTTACATCCATAATGTCAACGATTCGATAGGTTTGTTCAAATATTTGGAAAGAAATTATGAGCAGATTGTGTTTGATGTATTGTTTCAAAGAAGTGTGCCTTTGCTTGCTTTTTTCTTTGTAATATTGAGTTTATTAATTCACTATTAGATCATTGGTGAGTTCCATCGAGTCATATTACTTCTATATGTCTTGTAGTTTGTTCTAAAAGCCATTGGAATCTATAGGTTTCTTGATTCTATTCTGAAGTTGTTTTCATAACTGTGAGAGGCTTTGTTAAGATGTTAAACATGTGGTGATAAAAAGGCGCATTCAATTTCCAAATACAACAAAAGTTATAAATTTGTAACAGTCGAATGCTATTGATGTTCAAATTTGTGACAGAAGTGTAATTGTGCCTCTGTGTTTGATTTGCTGCAATTGATCCAGTGACTTTTAAAACCTCAAATTTGGAGTGATCATATATTGAGATGTTAGGCGTGTGGTTAAAATTTGGTGACTTAATTCCACGTATTTTGACCGTGATAAATTTTGTAAACACTGCAGTCAGAGAATTAGTGTATAACCTGAGAACTGCCATACTGTACTTAAAATTGCTCGCTGTGTTGATTTTATCCCAAGCGCATTATCGGTCCGTAAATTCTAAAATTTGGTGTGGACGTTCCTTATTGTGTTTTTAGTTTGTGGTTAAAATTTAATGAGAAAAGGGGAACTATACTGATCACCATAAATCATGCACCTGCTGGTCAAAAGTGAATTCTAATTTTATTTTGCTGTTTTTTTTAATCTACTCTAGAACCGACCCTTAGCAAATCTTTTTGTGTGCTAGCCTCCATTGCGGTGCTTTAATTTTTTTATTGTCAATTTCATTCAACAAATCTTTCAGTTTTCATTCCATAATCTCTTTGAGTGGTGTTTTTTCAAAATTGTGCTTTATTGCTTTTATTTCTGGACCTATTGGTGGATTGATACATTGATGAGGAACTTTAGGAGTTGAGTGGGTTTCAATCCTTGAAGAAGTGCTTTGAGAACATTTTGGAGAGGCATTCACAAAGGGGTAAACGAGACTTTGATGTTGAACGTGAGTGACAAAATGAGAAGGGAGTGATACACTTGGAGAGTTATTTCCACAAACACTTGGAGTGCATAGTTTAGGAATTTAAATTTTTTCAGCAAACTTTCATTGTATTCATTTGAGTTGTAATTGCAAAAACTCTATTTCATTAGTGGAATAGTTTAAATGCTTAGACGGTGAAGTGTGTCTAAGGTCCTTAATACCAAAGAACTTCACCTTAGGATTCGTCTAGATTTACTTTCTCAAGCCTTGTTTAAATTTCTTTACATATTTATGTTCCTTTGATTGATCAATTCGACTAGTTTTATTTGTTTAATTGAGTCACCTTCATTTGTGACTTAGTGAATTCATTGTAAAAACGACTGGGAAGGTACACTGGGTCAGGCTCTGGCAAGGAAAGTCTTGGTACTTAAGTTCTCCTAGTGACACACCTCACTTTCCTGGGTTGTGCTAGACTTGTTTGTCTTACCTTGAGAACACTACTTCACAAAATTTAAGATGTCTCGGCATTCTTACCACCATAGTGGCAACGAGTCTTGTGAAAATACGTTAGATTTGTGAAAATTTTTGGATGAACTTCGTATTCTGATGTACAAAATGCCATTATGGTAGAGGAAATGAAGACCTTAAAGGAGAAGGATCACAAGTCTAAATATAAAACTAGTTCATCAAAAAAATCATTTTGACAGTGAGGACGAAAAACCAGAGAGAGATAGTTTGAAAGCGACAGAACACTATCAACCTGATCCTTACCACCACCACAAGAGAGAAAGAAAATCCAAGGAAGTTAGGGTAGTTCTACCTCATTTTCATGGGAATAATGATATTGATATCTTTCTATATTGGGAGATGAAGGTTGAACAATTGTTTGAATGCTACCATGTGAGTGAGGAGAGAAAAGTTCCTCTAGCCACCCTTAGCTTCCAGGGACATGCCCTACATTGGTGGACAACTCTAGTGAGAGATAGGAGTCTTCAACATGAGCCAACCATAGCCTACTAGAATGATCTTAAAAGTGCTCTTAGGAGAAGACGCATACCATCTTACTACCATAGAGAACTCATGGACAAACTCTATAGACTTAATTAGAAAAATATGAGTATTGAAGAGTATAGACAGAAAATGGAGTTGTATATGATGAGGGCGGGGACCAGGGAAGATGAAAGTGTAACTGTGGCTAGATTCTTGAGTGGATTGAGTCTTGAAATAAGAGATAGAGTAGAACTTCTCCCTTATAGGGATTTTCATGACTTGGTTCAGATTTGTAAAAAAGTGGAACAAATTTTGAGAAAAGGACCCAGTAGGAGTTCTTATTCTAACTCTTATATCAAGCAAGATTCTAAGCGGGAGGGAAAATTGATGAGAGAAAACCCAATACAAAACCCTTCCAAAGCTATAGTCCAAGAAAATTTGAAAAGAAAAGAAGAACATGTCACCTCCAATCGCACTAGTGATATGAAATGTTTTAAATGCTTGGGTCGGGGACATGTAAAATCTCAATGTCCTTCCATGAGAACCATCTTAAGGAAAGCCCAAAATGCATACAACAATGAGGAAGAGAAAAATGAAGAGAGTACTAGTGAGGAGTCTGAATGTGAGGGGCGTGAGGATGTTTATGCTCATGAGGGAAAATTATTGATGATTAGAAGAACCCTCACCAATCAACCTATTTCACAACCTGAGTCACAAAGAGAGAACACTTTTCACACTTGATGTAAAATTTCTGAAAATGAGTGTTCTCTCATCATTGATAGCGGGTTGTGTTGTAATTGCTGCAGTGATAGGTTGGTTGATAAATTAAAATTGAAAATGTTATCTCACCCTAAACCTTATAAATTACATTGGATAAATGATGGGGGGATATAAGTGTTAAAAATAAAGTGAAAGTCAAGCTTTCGATAGGAAACTATGTCGACGATGTTTTATGTGATGTAGTTCCTATGGAGGCTTGTGATGTTTTATTGGGAAGGCCATGGCAATTTGACAAGAAAACTATTCATGATGGCCTCACCAACGAAATTACTTTCACTCATAAACATCAAAAGTTTATACTTCATCGTTTGACTCCTACCCAGGTGTTGGAAGATGAAGTCCAAATGAAACAAATATCAGTAAAAAGAGGAAGTGAAAAACATAAAAATAATAGAGTTCCATGGATAATGTATCTTTGTTCTACTTTTGATCAAGCATACATTCACCTTGGAAGACAATTTTTGTTGAGTTATTTTCTTCTCCAATTTTCTGCAAATATGACTTTATAATGTATAGTAGATAAATCTTGTTCGAAGTTGTTAACCTTGGATAATAAATTTTTTGAGTTTAAACAAATTCACAAGGAAGAAAAATGAAAATATAAAAAAGAAAATAAAAATGCCTTTAGGATTCAACATGACTGCTCTATCATAGATACAACATACGGTAACCTTGGAAACACTCTTCTCTTCTTTTATGCTATAAATATTTCATTGATCTTACTATACAATTGTTTTGACAGGAAGGTGTTTGATCCTGGAGGAAGTAACAATAATGAATGTCCATAAGAACATTGTGGATCTGAGGACAAATCCCTTTCAAGAGGTAGGGAATGACGGAAGAAGGCCCAGGAGGAGTCAAAGGCACCAACACACATCAAGATACTGACAACTCTAAGCTTTGGTGGACAATTGTAAAAGTATGTTAGAAAATTTTCCTTTCTAAAAATATTATAGAACACATTTCTCCTTTGTAAAAATAAACCCTAGGTGCCTTAAGGTTAGAAAGGCATTTAGGTTAGGGTTTGGAGCGCCTATTCTAGTGATGACATGTGGTGCCACTCCATTGGAAAATAGAGAGCATAGCCTAGGATTGGAAGGCTTGCTTCACACGCTAGGTATACCCTAACCCTAGCATGTGATGCAAGCTAGGGTTCCATCTAGCTTGTAGAATACGCTACCCTTGTTTAGCTTACATGGGAAGCTTTAGTTCATCTTCTTCTCTTATAAATAGAGGTGTAGGGACCTCTCTTTCAAATCTTGATTGTCATAATGATGTGCTGCCAAATTTTGTTTAGCTCTCTATCAAGTTTCTCTCTTTGAGTTGCTTCTCCAAGAAGCTCTTGAAGAATCGTATAAGGTTGGACTCACCTCCTTCAACCATGCTTACATCATTCATTCCACCAAACGTCTCCTAGAAGCTAATGTAGCTTCTTCTCTACATCTTCATCTCACAGTGCCTTGGACTTTTTCCTTGGAGCCACACGTTCATCGATTGCTTCTTGTCGTACCGGGATCGCGACGGGGAGGTTGTCGCGACGGGGTCGACGATCCAAATAAGAATAAAAATAAGTTTCAAAACAATGCAGTCGCCATCATAGTTTTTATGGAAAACCAAAAAAATGAGGATAAGCCTAGTTTGCGAAAGTAGTAGGGTTTAGGGTGTGGGGAAGGTATTAGCACCCCCACAATGCCCGTCCTAAGACGGTACCTTTAATTAAATGAGTAAAAACGAGTGTGATTTTCAAAATGTTTATTTTTCGAAAAGAGACAACAATGTAGATAAAAACAAACAAAAATATTTTTATTTTTATTTTTGGTGCCCGACAATAGTTTGACCTTGCTGCTACGTATTTCCATCTGGGACAGAAAATCAGGGTTACGTAGTTCTTTTTTTTTTTTTGAAAATTGTTTGGTTGGACGTTGATTTATTTTGATTTTTTAATTTTCTATTGTTTTTTATTTATTTTTTCCTATTTTTAGTGATTTTTATGGTTTTATGGTTTTTTGGGTTTTTTTGGTGAGGAGTGGGTGGTATGAGACAAGGAGGCGAGGGGCATACCATCAATCCACACAAAAATGCCAGTGAGCGAGCGTGGCTTGCACATGGTTTAGGCTGGTCTACAAAGTCAAATTTGGATGGTTAAATGGCTATGGAAATGAGCAAACTTGGTGTCAAATTAAAGGTGAGTTTAAGGGCTTTTCATTGGTTACCTATACACCCCTAGCAACTTCAAGGATTAGGAGAATGAATTCCCTAAAATTGGTATGTTTGATGAATTTGAATTTTTAACTTAGTCAAAATTTGGTCTTCTAAAATCAGTTTGGGACCCAAACTTTGGGGTCAAAATTAATGGTTCAAATGGCATCATAAATGCACGCCTTTAACTCACTCCAACTCAAAATTTCTAATTTTGTAACATCATTTTTCCTTTGTTTCTACCAATACTTGGCATATTCTTGAAAACTTAACATAGCCATGATAAATTTTCTAAATTCATCCACTTGGTGGTAGTCAAAAATTGTCTCAACCTTCATCTCCCATTCTATATATTCCTCAACATTTTTATGTCCATAAAAAGTAGGGAGATTTATCTCAGGCTTTGTAGAATGAAAATGACTTCATTGATTATATCTAGGGAATGGTTGATAGGAAGAATCAATACACACCCCTTCTTCTCTTAATGCTTTCACCTCAGAATTTATCCTTTTTGATGTACTTTAACTACTTGGTTTTGATTTAACTTGCGATCCTTCTTCCTTAAGCTCTTTAATTCCTCCTCCACAATGACAAATTGTACTTTAGTGCTAATTTTCATATAATGAATTTCATTCACAATTTTCTTCAAATCTAAAGTATTTTCACTGGACTCATTGCCATTATGTTAAAGAGAATGTTTAGACATCTAAGTTTTGTGAATTAGTTTCTTGAGGTAAGACAAACAAGTTTAGCACACCAGAGGATCTCCCAAAAAAGTGAGGTGCGTCACTAGGAACACTTAAGTACCAAGACTTTCCTTGCCAGAGGTTGACCCAATGCACCTCCCAAGTCTTTCTTACAATGAATTCACTAAGTCATAAACGAAGGCGACTCAATATCAACAAAGTAAAAGAAGAACTAGTCAAGTTGATTTTATCAAAGTAAAATAGAATTATAAAGGAAAGTAAAAACAAAGCTTGATAATTTTAAACTAGGCGCCTCCTATGGTGAAGCTCTTTGGCACCAAAGACCATAGAGACACATTCACCGTCCAATACGATTGGTTAATCCACTAATGAAAGTATTCTTGCAATTACAACTAAAAGTAATACAATGAAAATTTTCTAAAAAATTAAATTCCTATGCTATGCACTCCAAGTTTTTGTAGTATTTCCTCAGAAGTGTATCTCTCCAACTTAGATCAATTTTGTCACTCAAAAATTCGGAAGCAAAAGTCGCGTTTTCTGTTTGTGAATTCTCCTCTAATACTGCTCTCAAATAAACTCTTGATGCCTTGGATAACAACTCAACCCAAATTTCCTTATCAATGTACTAGTTCACTAAGAGTTCACAAAAATATAAAGTAATAAAGCACAATTTGGAAAAACACAACTCAAATGGATTTTTAATTGACAAACTCAGAATTGGAATGAAAGCGCAAGAAAGAAATTAAAGTACAAGAACGGAGGCAAGAAACACAAAAAGAATATCTAAGAATGGCTCTAGAGTAGATTTAACACAGAAAAAAAATAAAACTAGAGTTTTCAGTTCTGGCAACAGTAAGTGATTGATTTATGGAAACCAACATACAATGTCTTTCCTCAGGAAAATTTTACCACCAACCCTCAACTCATGATAGAACTTCCACACAAAATATCAAGTCAAATGGAGCACTAAGTCGTTCTAGACAAATCCAGAACAGAGCGTGATTTTAGGTCTTGTGCAACAGTTCTTATGTTATGCGCTAGGCTTCTGGCAGCACCGATTCCAAAATTTATTGCGTCCAAACCACATCGAATTAGGTCACCACATTTTAACCACACACTCCCAATATGTTAAACTAAGATCACACAAACTTTGACCTCAAACAACTGACTAGATTAATTGTAGTAATTCAATTACATAGATCATTATAAACATCTTAATCTGTCTTCACATAAAATTTCACTTCAATATGATGCGTATATTGTTTGCAGTAAATTTCCCAAACCAGTGCAGTTTACATAAAAACTTCAGAAAATTGATACCTATAGGAATCCAACGTGTTTGAACATAACATCAAGACATAATGGAAACCTAACTCTAAGGAACCTTTTAATGATCTAATAACAAGATAAAGAACTCAAAAATATAAAAGGAAAAGCACAAAGGTTCACACAAGTGCAGTTTACTCAATACATTTCATCAAACACATAGTAGACATAATATAATCATTTTCACAAACACCTTGTGAACAAGTTTCTAAACATGGAGTTTATGAGATATTTGGAAGCACGTGACATATTACATGACAAAAAAATATTATAAATTTGAAAAAGACCTAAAAATAAGAAGATTCAACCAATTAAAATTGTAGAAAACTCAATTAAAACATAGAAATAGTTTCAGCACACAACAAGAACATAAACACAAGATTTTTGGATGGTTCAAGTAGATTTAAGGTGTTTGACCCGATTAAACTCAAGATTAATCACATGTAAATGGTACAATACAGCAAGACATGTAAAAAACAGTAAGGAATCAATGCGGAAATGCAAAAAAAAAAAATTAGTGAAGGATTCAAGAAATCATCTCTTGAAGACTAAAGCTCATGATACCAAATGATAGAAGAGCTCCTTGGTGTTTATGGCTTATTGAATCTACACGTGATGTTGTAGAGTATGGAGGAAGCTTGCACCAATCCAAATGAACATGAGGAACTCTTCTTGAATGTGGAAGCAAAGGAAGATGATAAAGAACCATGGAGGTGATGGAGGAAAAGGAGAAGCTTACGGTGGAAGCTTCAAAGCAATGGATGAACTAGTGGATGAAAGTGTTCTTAGAGGAGGTTGGGCTAACCACCAAGTGTTCTTCAAGGCTTCTTGGAGAAGAATACTCAAAAGGAAACTTGACAAATGAGCTAAAAAATGGCCAGCATTTTATTATACAATCAAGCTTCAAAATTACATTGGATGGCACCTCTATTTATAGAATGCAAGAAAGGAAGAACCTTGTATGGGAAGCTAGCTAACCCTAGCTTATATGACAAGTTTCTAACCCTAACTTCTATGACAAGCTTCTCGAACCTAGCTTGCACCCCAAGGCTCTTACAAGGTGATGACAAGTGGCACAAGGAGAGAGCTTCTCCCAACACTTACACTATATTGCCCAAAAGTACAAAGCCCAAATCTATTATACTTGGCCCAAATACAAGGCTCAAATTATTCTAAACAATTTATACAAATTAGATGAATTCTCCTTGATACTCTATTTTCTTCAAAGTGATTTCTTTACTTTTGCATTTGGGCCTGATTGAAAGCCAAATGGCCTGAGATGGGCCCAATCTTCTAGAAAGCTCTTGATTCATCCTCTGGCTCTTTGTTCTCTTTATTCTTTGATTAATGCCGTTGGGACCTTCTTCCATCACATATCTTCATTGGACCTTGTATCAGAGGGTCATATTTTCACAGAACCTTGTATCAGAGGGTTATATCTTCGTTGGACCTTGTATCAGAGGGTTATATTTTCATTGGACCTTGTATCAGAGGGGCATATTTCACTGGACCTTGTATTAGAGGGTCATTTTTCACTAGACCTTGTATCAAAGGGTCATTTTTCACTGACCTTGTATCAGAGGGTCACTGCTCAAAGTAAAAGGTTGAGACTTTGCACCAAAGGGTCACAAACCAATAGAAATGATAAGACGATTGAGACCTTAACAGTGTTAAAGGGTCACAAACCAATGATAGGATGTGAATTCATTTTTTCCTTGAACGAAAATGTAGTCACCAATGATTTTTCAAACATCTTAATAAGAATGTTTTCGAGAACTTTTTTTTTTCAAATAATTTGTTTTTGAGAAATTTTTTTCAATAATTTTGAATGATCAAATAATTTTTCAAATAATTCTAAATGATTTTTATTGTATGTATCAATGTTTCACAAAGGTTTTTTTCAATTATTCTCAAAGGAGATTTTTTTTTTAACTTTGAACGATTTTCAATGTATGTACAAATGTTTCAAAAAGATATGTACAAATTTTCAATTTTTTTTAGAAAATGCATATACGAATGCATGACTTTTCTTTTTTCTAAAAATGCATATTGCAATTCTATTTTCTTGAATAATAATGCATAGAATGAAAAATTTTCCATTATCTTGAACAATCAATTTTTTTTTATTTTCTTGAATAATAATGTATGAAATTCTATTTTTGATGAATGGATACGTATATGAATAGATGAAACTTTTGAGACAATGTATGAGTGAAAATGCATAAGTGCATGAAATTTTATTTTGAGGAAAATTCATGGATAAATGTATGAAAATTCATTTTGAAAACAAAATGCATAAGTGCATGAAATTTTATTTTGAGAAAAATGCATGTACAAATGCATGAAAATTCATTTTGAAAAAAAAATGCATAAGTGTATGAAATTTTACTTTGAGGAAAAATGCATGTTTAAATTCATTTGGAGAAAATGCATAAGTATATGAAAATTTATTTTGAGAAAAAATGCATGTATAAATGCATGAAAAAATATTTTGAGAAAAAATGCAGGTATAAATGCATGAAAATTCATTTTGAGAAAATGTATGTATAAATGCATGAAAATTCATTTTGAGAAAATGTATGTATAAATGCATGAAAAATCATTTTGAGGAAATGCATAAGTGCATGAAAATTAATTTTGAGAAAAATGCATGAAAAAATATTTTGAAAAAATGCATGTATAAATGCATGAAAATTTATTTTGAGAAAAATACATGTATAAATAATGCATGAAAATTTATCTTGAAATAAAAGTGCATAAGTGCATGGAATTTTATTTTGAGAAAAATGCATGTATAAATACATGAATTTTTTTTTGTTAAAATGCATATATGAATGCACAATTGTTTTTTTTGTAAAAAATGCATATATGAATGCAAGAAAATTTTTTATTTTGTGAACATGCATGAAAGTTGTTCATTTTTTCTGCTTACTGTTTAAATGCATGGGCTAATGCATGATGGTTTATTTTTTCTTGAATGAGAATGCATAAATGAATGCATAAGATTTTTTTACAATTTTCAAATGATTTTTAATGTGTGTACAAATGCTTTTTCTTCAAAACTTTTTTTAATATATTTTTCAAAAATTTTCAATGATTTTCAATGTTTCAAAAAGTATGTACAAATAATTTTTTTCAATGATTTTTAATGTTTCAAAAAGTATGTACAAAAGATTTTTTCAATGATCTTTTTTTAATGTTTCAAAAAAGTATGTACAAAGGATTTTCAATGATTTTTTTTCAAAAAATATGTAACATTTTTCAAAAGAGAAGGTATGTATAAATTTGTGTAGGGTCAGATGTTCCTTGTAATTATTGAATTCATTAGATACTGACTATCATTTTTTTTAGAATAGGGAATATTGTGACTTGGAAGCTAATGTCAACATGGGGTAATTGTTAACTTTTCGCTTAGAAAACACTACATTTATGCATGCTTGAACTCGTGGGTAAAGAATAAGTGTGTGAATGACAATTTGATATATTTACAAGATACAGGGAATGCACAATCCTCAAAGAGGATTGCCCTAATTTTGGGTATGTTGGGCTGGCTATGTGAGATTTAGAAAAGTACGAACAATTCAGTTTGAATTAAAAATAAGGGTAGTGTAAAGGACTCTCCCTAAAAGGGAGATAGGCTTTACCAGAATATTCATGCAAACTATCCCAGGTTGTGTGTATGAAGGATAATGATGAGATTTATGAAAGAGATGGCTTGTCCTTGGTAAGGTGAAAAATGGGATAGCAGGGGTGCAGATGAAACTAGATTGCCCCAGCATTGTATAATGAGATATATGTGAGGGATGGCAAGGGTACAGATAAAATCGGATTGCCCCAATGTTACTTGAGTTGGCCTGTTGATAAGTAACTCCCTTCTAATAGAGGCATTCTAATAAGCATTTTTTTTCTTTTTTTTTCTTCTATTTTCATTCTTTTTTATTTTTCATTTATCCCGACATGTATTATCAGTCACGTCCTTTTGTTACAAAGTTAAACTTTATGAAAATCTTGACAACCATTCATCAATCAATATGGACTTTATTAGGCTTGTAACGTGGCTAGGGGTTATAGGGTTGTGAAGAGAATGATATAAAGGCTCAAAAATTATTTGTGGACTTATTTTTTTTTTAACGATGATCTTCAACCAAATAATATACACATTCAAGATCTTCTTCTATGAGCTCTCATTTTCCTTTCTTTTCTTCCCTTTTTTTACTCTTCTTTTTTTTTCTTCTCTTTTTTTATTATCATTCTTGAGAGGCTTTTGATGTTTTTCTTCTTTGATGAATTTTTCTGTTAGACCCTTGGGAAAGTCTAATAATACTATTTCTTAATGGATTAAGAGTTTTTTAACATACAAATTTCTGATGGATTTTTTTTATTGGAATGTTAGACTGAGTTCCAACACATTCATGATTCTCGTTTAGGGTATTTTTGAAAGAAATATTTATTTTTTGCCTCAAAGAGCGTGCAAAGGATTTGAAAAAGTATTTAGGATGAAGAAACATGGCCATATATCATTTTGAATTATGATTGCTTAATTTTCAAAAAGATTAATAGTGAAACAAAATTTGATGACTTTCAACACGTGTCATTTTATTTCTATTTTTTCGTCCTATCTTTTGCTTATATCACCCTTGCAGGTTTTCAATGTAACAGACTTTTATGTTTTTTTTTAATGCCCCTGAAGTACAGAGGTAGGAGATTAATCATTTGGCCAACTAACAGAAAAACTGACATTCTGGCCCAGTGTAAAAATTTTGTTAGGTAATGCTAACCATTTTGGTAAATCCTTTTATTTGGAAATTTTGAAAATTTTAGGAATTTTGTGAAGGCAAAAAATGTAACTAGCATATGCAGATGTTTCCTTGGAAAAGCTAACTTCTACCTTTATTAAACATGAAGCTTCAAAATATTATTCTTTTGCAATATCACGAACTCAAAAATTTAAAGAAATAATTGACTCAACATGTGACAACATTTTGTTTTTTTATTATTTTTCATTTTCATTTTTTTCATTGAAATAATCAAAATTAAAAATTTTACAATGCAAAAATATGTTTTTTATTTTTTTAAATGTATTTTCAAAATTCCTCCTAAGGAAAAAAGCATGTTATGAAATGAAGTATGGATGCATATGAAGATGTATGATGCATGTTTAACGTGATAACTTATGGATGAATGTTGTGTGTGGTCTAAAAGTTTACGTAATAAAAATGCTACCATGAATGCATAAAAAAAATTTATATATTATTTTTTTTAAAAAAATGTATTTCTAAAATTCTTCCAAAGGGAAAAAACATGATATGGAATGAAATGTGTATGATGCATGTCTAGATATATAATGTATGATGCATGCTTAATTGTATGATGTATATAAGTGTTTAATTGTATGATGTATATTAGGATATATGATATATTTTTAGATGTGTGATGAATGTCTAAATGCATATGTAAATATATGATACCTGTTTGGATGAAAGATGCATGCAAAACTAATAAATGTATGTATGTTAACAAAAATTATTTTTTTATTTGGCAAATGAATTAGAAAAAAATGTAAAAAGAGAACGTAAAGATAAAAATGCAAATCAATTCAACAATAATTATAAAACGATGTACAAAAATAAAAATGCAAATTAATTAAGCAACAACTACAATTTATTTATTTATTTATTTTGTCTGTTTTTGCAAATAAATTAGAAAAATGCAAATTACCAACTACAAAAATTGCATTTTTGATTTTTGTGAAAAAAATGCAAATTAATTAAACTGCAGCTATAATTTTTATATTGTAAATAAATTAGAAAAAGGTGCAAATTAATTGAACTACAAAAATTATTTTTTATTTTATTTTAAGTTTTCGAATAAATTAGAAAAGGTGTAAAAGAAAACAAAATGAAAAATTCAAATTAATTGAGCAGCCCTTTACAATTTTTTTTTTGTAGAAAAATGCAATGCATCGGATATAATATGTGAGATTAAAATTATCTTATGGAAAATGTGAAATCATTTTTTAGAAAAAAAATATGTAATGCATGCGAGAAAAAAAATGAGATTAATGTTTTTTATTTTTATTTCTCAAAAACATTTTGTAGAAAAAAATAAAATATATAATGCATGTGAGGAAAAATGAGATTATTTTTTTTGTTTTTATTTCCCAAAAGCATTTTTTAGAAAAAAAAAATATATGTAATGTATGTGAGAAAAAATGAGATTTTTTTTTTGTTATTTTTCAAATATTAACTTTTTAGGAAAGAAAGTATCTAAATCATGTGAGGAAAAATGTCTAATATTTTTATTTACAACAATAATTCTAAAGCAACTGGTGGACTATTGAGCTGTTAAAATTCTCTCTTAGTGCCCTAAATAAGGTATGACCTAATGGAGCTTAAGTTCTGCCAACACCTAATTTCGTCCAGGTGAAAATGAGAAAAAAAATAAAAAATAAAAAATAAAAAAAATAAAAAAATTTTATCATTCCATTTTAGTTATATTTTCAGATTTAAAAATAATAAAAATAGAAAAAATTTAAATATAATATAAATAAATAATAGTAATAATAAATAGAAATAATAAAGAAGTTGGAAATAAAGAAAATAATAAAGAAAAAGAAAAATAGAAAATAAAAGTAAATAAAATAAAAGAAATACAAATAATAAAAATTTATAGAATAAATAAAGAAAAATATATAATAATAAAAAAATAATAAATATATAGTGATATATAAGAGAAAGAGAGGCGGTGCATGAGAAAAAGAAAAAATGGAAAAGAGAAAGAGAGGCGGTGCATGAGAAAAAGAAAAAATGGAAAAAGAGCGGAGAGGAGATGAGAGGAGAAGATAAGAAGAGAAATTTATATAGCCACGTGTTAGCACATGAATGGAGAGGATTTGTACAATCATTGCATGCAGAGGTGGTTACACGCTCCTCTTCTAATTCACTGTAGCAGTTCGGCTAATACACGGAGCATTGAAATGAAATGTCGAATGGGTCTAGGTTCTTTGGGAGCCTATATAAGACCCACTCCTTCGCAGAAAAAGGAGGATTAAAAAAATTTAAATCTGTGAGAGGAGACACAATGTTGAGAGAGAAGTTAGTTGAATCATAGACACACTGTGTTTGATTTTCAAAAGCTTGAAATGTTGCCTTGTTGCTTGTGAAATGTTGAAGAAAAAGAACGTTGCACGTTGATGACGCTGCTCGCTGTTGAAGGAGAGTGATCTAATTGAAGAACGCATCTTAGGAGAGTGATCGACGCTTCAACAAGTAAGCATCTAAGCATCATCTGTCCTGTTTAAATATATACATCATTAAAACATTCATATAGCACTGTTCATCATCTTCTCCATTGAATTGTATTGTTCACTGTGAAATTGTTTGAGTGTTGTCTCCAATGAGCCAATTCCTATATTGAATCCATTCCTGAAAAACTCACTAAAGAGCTTACTGGAAGTGTAACTGAAGATCAACAATAAATTTGTGTTGTTTGCTTACTGTTATTGTAGAAATTTAGTTTTGGTTAAATAAATTGTTATGTATCCATATGCTATATCTATTTTTTAAAACTTGCTGGAAAATGTGGCTAAGGATTTGCAGGTATGTTTCTGTCTACTACATTCTGTTTTTCTTTGTTTTGATTTTGCTTTTGATATTCTTGTTGTTTGTGTTTGTTGCGTCAATATGTTGATGTATATAGGTTTAGTTTTTTTATTTATTAAATAAATATTGCGTGCATTGTTGTTTTAAGTATTGGATTTGAGTACGTTATTAAGTTATTAACTTGGGCTTAGTGTTTTTTTTTTGTTTTGTTAATAGGTTTAGTATTGAAGTTTTTTTTTTTTTTTTAATTTTTTTATAAAAAAATGATTATTTAAATAAAAAAAAAAATGAAAAGAGATTTGAATTGAAAGTGAAATTAAGGAGGTGAATGAACGTAAGGCACAAAGTAGGTTTAATTCATTAGCTTTAGTTTATACCTATAAAATTAATAAAAAATATAAATGATTAGCAAATAGAGAGAGGAGCTAATAAATAGGCAGCGGTGCATTTTTCCTTGTTGGCATATAATTGTTTGTTTTAAAAAAAAGTGAATGAATTTTAATAAAAAAAAGAATTAAATGAATAAGATAGAGGTATAGAGAGTGACGTGGCATGTGAAGGAAAAATATGAAAGTGCAAGGGAGTGAACTTGAATAAACATGTGAATTGGGCTTAGTCTAAAATTTGTTGTTTTCGTGACATTGAATGAAATTAAAAAAAAAAATAATATATAGAAGAAAGTAAAAGTAAGGAAAAATTGAAGAAGCAAATAAATGGGTGCAGCACTGTTTTAGCATTTAACTACTTTGGCATCTAATTGTCTTATAAGAAAAGATTGAATAAAGTGCATGAAAGAAAGAAAAGAAACCTGGATGGTTTAAAAAAAAAAGAAAAGCCCAATTAACTTTATTTTAAATGGTTTTATAAAAAGAAAATTGAATGAGTTTGGTTTATTTTAAATGGGTGCAGCCTTGTAGTTTTTTTTTTTTACTTTTTATAATAAATTTAAGATTTTACTAAAAATATATTAAAGTTAAATATTATTTTCTTAGCGCTTTATTTAATAATAATTTGATTAAACCTCTAAATGGTCGTACGCGTCACGTGAGATTTTTTTGAAAATAAATTTTGATTGAATTCCTAAATGACCATTCGTGTCATGGGATTTAATTCAAAAATATTTGCCTTTTTTTGGAATATCAAAAAAGGCCATACACGTCTTACAGTATCCGAAATGAAGTTTAATTTTTAAAAATAATAAAATATAAAAATACAAAAATACCAAAAATTTCAAAAAAAAAAATCAAATTCAATTCCTTTTTAGAACTACGTATTCCTTGATTCTTCATCCATTATGGATGTTGATACATAGGAGCAAGGTCAATCCTTGTCGGGTCCTTTAATTTAAAAATTATTATTTTGTTCTTATTTGTATTTTATTTTTAGTGAAAAATAAATATTTAATAAACCACATTTGATTTTGCTAATTTGATTAAAGGTATTGTCTTAGGACAGGCGCAGTGGGGTGCTAATACCTTCCCCACGCGTAACCGACTCCCAAATTTATCTCTGGTTCGCAGACCATTTTATTCTTTTATTTGGTTTTCCATAATAAACTATGGTGATGACTCTATCTCTCTTTTTTCACCATTTTTCTTATATTTTTGGATCACTGTCTACCTTCGCGAGCCTGGTTGCGACAAGTTCTAAGCTTGTAAATGTGCTCACATAAAATAACTTTTCCCTACTTCCTATTTTAGGTCACTAGAGCCATGACACACTTTAACTTACAAGTTCATACCATTAGGAGAACGACATATTTATGGACATGAGAATAAAGGAAACAGACTCTAGTTGGAGTTTTCACAACAACCAGGTTAGGAAGTACATCTGCCCAGTCTTGTTACATGACTCCTCTATCTGTAAGCTTGACAAACCTGGCTATAGGGACTCACTCATGATATACAATAATGTGTGTGAAGGGAGAAAAATACATACCCAACCCCCCACCTGCAAAACAATCAGAAAATTCCTAGGCAGATATATAGAGCATGTCTTCTACCCTAGGGTTCAGTATTTTAATAGTAATAAGAAACATATAATGCATACAAATATATACAATAAATGGACAATAAAAAAACATTATATATAACAATAAACAATCCTAGAAAAAAGAAAACATTATATACAAGATATAAATGAAACAAACATTATTTACAAAAGTAAACAAATAATAAAAAGAAAAGGAAAGATAAACATTAGAAAATCACACAAATTTAACTCATTTAATTAAGTTGGCCTAACTCTCTAAAATGTCCCTAACGGAGTCGCCATCTGTTGCAACCGAGATAACAACAGGGCAATAAAAAATTTATTGAAAAAAATTAAATTGAGATTGGAGTCGCTACTATAGTTTATTATTAGAAAAACTATAGAAAAACCAAAAAAATTAATGTTTGAGAACCAGATTTAAGATTCGGGAGTCGCTTACGAGTAGAGAAGGTATTAGCACCCTACAATGCTCGTCATAAGATGATACCTTTAATTAAATAAGAAAAATGTCTGTGGTTTTACAAAATGTTATTTTTTCCAAAATAATAACAATAAAAATGCAATTAAAGACAAATAAAAGATGCAAATAAAAATAATAAAACAAACAAATATTAATAAACAAACATGCAAATAAAATAAATGAAAATAAACAAAAAATGTCAATAAAATAAAATAAATACCAATACAAAATAAATAATAAAAATAATAAACAAAGATGCAAATAAAATAAAAATAAACAAAGAAAATATATTTTCTACTTTTTTTTTAGCCGACAAGGATTGACCTTGGTCCTATGTATTTTTATGCAGGATGAAAAATCAGAGATCATGTAGTTCTAATTTGAAAATTTGTTTGATGGTGTTTGTTATTTTAATTCTTGAAAATTTTATATTTTTTATATTTTAATAAATTTATTTGAAATGAAACATTATTTATTGATTTACTAAAATCAAAATGGAATAATAAAAAAAACAAATTACATGCAAATTACACACACAAATCAAATTTTTCTTTTTACAAAGTGAGTCAAACCCAACATCAAATTTATTATGCATTGGCCAAAACGATGCACCTCCATTGTATTTATTCCAACACTACTTTTTACTTATTTATTATTTTTATGGGCCAAATTCTAATTTTTTTTTATATTGCACCTTCTCCCACTCTCTTCACTCAGATTATCAATGGCTTTTCTCCTTTTTATTTCAGTGTTGCCTCATATTGGGTCAATCCCAGTTTCACACACTGCACGTTTTTTTTGGTCATTTATAAGCATAATTAGGGTAAAGAGGATTGGTGAAGAGGCGGCAGCTTGCAACGCGCGGCGGCCTGCCATAGTTGCCAACGACGAGAGCCAACGGTGGTGACTCAATGGTGTTTGAAAGACGGCGAGGCTTGATGGTGTCTTGGACATAGTGAGGCTCGATGGCAAAGGCATGGTTCTCCACGGTGGCAGAGACGCAACAGTGATGAGGGCATGGCTCTCCATGGCGCAGAGGCGAGGCGAGGATGACAGAGGGCGGTAGCGTCACGACTCGGTGGTGGTGTTGTGGTGATGCGCCAGTAGTGTGGAGGTTTCATGTTGGGTGGTGGTGTTGCAGGTGTGCGACTGTTACCATCGACGAGACGTCAGGGAGGGCGTCGTTTAGGTGTTATTTAGGGTTCTGTTTGGATTTCAGATAGTTTGATATTTTTTGAGTATTGGTTTTCTGTGATTCTATGGCTTTGTTTAGTTCTTTGTTGTTCTCTGCGATTCTTGATGAGTCATTATTTTCCCATATTTACTTTTGTTTTTGTACCTACTTTAATTAGTGATTTGTGCTTAACTACCTATTATTTTATCAATTTCACTGTTTGGGCTTCATTTATGAGAAATTTATAATTTTATTTAATTTGAATTTTCTGAGCTAATTTTATTATTATTTTTAGGTCAGCTTCGAACTTTTATTGGGCTTGGAAATTAATTCTGGAATTGAAGAGGAGCTGCCACATTATCAGTTTTTATTTTAGTTTTTATTTATTGGACCAGAATTGAAAGATTTGGGCCCATTAGGTTTAGTGTTTAGGACTGACCTAGGTTTAGTCGCCTATGAAAAGAGGTGAAGCCAAAGGAGTTGGATACATTGGAGACTCTTGACTTTGGAACTCAATTCGTTTTCTCTTTGCAATTACATTCGGTTTGTTTCAATTAAATTTCGTTATATATTGAGCTTTGAGCATTTTTGTAAAAATTGTGAAAAGTAGAATAGGAAAATTTGGTTTTTTGTAAATAACCCTAGGTGCTTTGAAAATTATAAAAGACACCTAGGTTAGAATTTTAGACGCATAGGATTTTAGACGCATAGGATTTGAACATGTGGCGCATATCCAATGGCGCCTAGTTTAGGAAAGAGTAGCTTGCTCCACACGCTAGGTTACCCTAAACCTAACATGTGGCGCAAGTTAGGGTCCTCAACCCTAGCTTCTTCCATACGCCACTTAGGTAGCTTGCAATGCAAGCTAGGGTTAGAAACCCTAGCTTCTTGTATACTTTACCTTAGCTTGCTAGAGAAGCTACTAGCTTTTTCTTCTTCTATAAATAAGAGGTTTAAGAACCTCCATTGTAGACTTGATTTTGAGTAATGATATGCTACCCAATTTTCAGCACATTGCCTCAAGTTGCACATTGAGTTTCTTCTCTTAAAAGCTAGGAATTCTCTCTCTTGAAGGTTGGCCCAACCTCCTTCAAGGCTTTCACCATCTACTTCACCATCAACCTTCTTGCATGCTTTCTTCCTTGCGTTTCCATGGCTTCCGCGACATGAGGAGTTCATCCATTTCTTCCATTCGGTGCTTCAAGGTTTCACCAAGCTCAACCTCCATTGAAGCTTGTGCAAGAAGCTAAGGCACCTAGGAGCTCCTCCATCATTTGGTATAAGAACTTTGGTCTTCAATAGCTAAGTTTTTTATCCTTTTCACTTTGTTTTGGCTTTTTCGTATTGTATACCACTGTTTTTACATGTCTTGATTGTTTTGTACCAGTTAATTGTTGTGTTCTTGAGTTTAAACGGTTCAAATAGCACCAATCTTCTTGAACCTTCCAAAAATACATTGTTCTAGGTGTTCTTGTGTGTGCCGCAAGCTATCTTTTGTTTTGTTGAGTCTTTGTTGATTTTAATTAGTTTAAAGTGTTCAATTGTGTCCTAGCTTTTGTTTTTATGATCCATAGTATATGTCAAGTCATGTATGATTTCATATTGTCATCAAATCCTTAGGTTTTATGCTTGTAGAATAGGTTTGAGCAGTTTGCATTTGCTGAAATTGTAAACAAAATGTGTTTACTATTTTATGTCATAATGTGCTTTGTGTGCCTTTTAATTTTGCAATCTTGAGTTCCTTTAATTCACTATTAGATCATTAGTGAGTTTCCTTGAATCATATCATTCCTATATGTTTTGTAGTTTGTTCTAAATTTCGTTGAAATCCATAGGTTTCATTTTCCTGCACTGATATTTGTTGAATTAAGGTCACTGGACTTTGCGAAATTACTGAGAACAGAGTATTGTGTATTTGTAATTGAAATTTTGTGTGAGACTACTTTGGAATGTGTAAAAGATACTGTGAAAAAGGCGCATTCTAATTCATTCTGTAAAAGCTGAATGCTCACTGCTGGTTAACAAGTGATGATAGTGTAGAAATGCCTCTGTGTTTGAATTATTGCAACCGATCCAGTGATTTTTAATTGCTCAAATTTGGACTGACCATAGCTTTGAGATATTACTAGTATGTGGTTAAAATTTGGAGACTTAATTTGCTGTGGTTTAGATGTAATAAATTTTTGAATCGGTGTTGCCAGAAACTTAACGTATGACAACAGGACTGTTGCACTGGACTTAAAGAAATACACTCTATTTTCGATTTATCTGGAATGATTCAGTGTTCAGATTGAGCTGAAATTTTGTGTGGACGTTCATTATTGAGTTGTGAGTGCATGATAAAATTTTTGTTACCTAATTCCAAGAATTCGGATCGTGATAAATTTTACACATACTGTTGCCAGAAGATTACTAAAACTGTAACTGAAAATAAGTCTCTCTTCTGGATTTATTGTGAAGGCAGTACTGGTCCTAAATTTCTGAAATTGTGTATGGATGGTCCTTGTGCTGTTGTGGAATTGTGGTCAAAATTTCAAGACAAAAGGAGAACTTTAGAGAAAATCATAAATCACACAAGAGCTGCTGCCAGAACTGGAATTTCTAGTTTTTGTCTGCTGTTTTTGTTAATCTACTCTAGAGCCATTCTTAGATCATCTCTTTGAGTGCTAAACTTCTTTCTAAAGCTTTAATTTCTTACTTGTCAATTTTATTTACATTCTTTGAGTTTGTCAATTGTTATAACCCTTTTGAGTTGTGCTATTCAAATTGGCTTTTATTGCTTTATATTTGTGACCTCATGGTGAAATAGTACTTTGGTGAAGCACTTGAGTTGAATTGGCCAATACATCAAGAGTGAAGCTCCCAAGCACTATTGGAGAATGATACACAATGAGGAATGAAGGTCATGTGCAGAAAAGCTTCTTGAACAAACACACCAAAAGCAAAGAGTGATACACTACTGAGACAAAGAAACAACACAAGGAGTGCATAGTATAGAAAATTTTAAATTTTCAGCAACAATCTTTCATTGTATTCATTTGAGTTGTAATTGCAAAACTCCTTATCATTAGTGGAATAATTCAAACGTGTAGACGGTGAAGTGTTTCTAAGGTCCTTGGTGCCAAAGA
>Ga0099825_1000601_pt1 | contig 39956 bp, 24 predicted proteins | sample SiratroredBW_FD_76838 | JGI IMG/M metagenome (GOLD analysis project Ga0099825, IMG submission 76838) | Root nodule microbial communities of legume samples collected from California, USA - Siratro red BW | ecosystem: Host-associated > Plants > Roots > Nodule | place: USA: California | collected...
TTAACAAGTTTGTGATCGCCCCGTCGTGATCCCGATTGCGACACCAGTCATATTGTGGTTGAAAATTGTGCTTGTGCATCCTTTATTCTTTCAATGCACCTGTTTGTAGTATAATAGTTTGAGTCACCTTTGGGGAGGTCATGTAGGGAATAGACCAGAGAGGAGGGGTTAGTATGGCTATCTTAGGTATGTGATTATACAAACTGAACAATGTATTTTAAATTTTGTTTTTTGTAAATAGGTTGGAGCATCTCTATTGTACTCTCTATAAATTATATTCCTTTTGCCCATAAAAAAATTATTGTAGTACATGCTAATAAATTTTTGTATAAGAATGATCTCAATCTTTATGCTTTTATGTTAATTAATTATAACAATTTACTATTCTCAAGATTAATTATGAGTGATTATTAAGCTCAAGTAGTTAAAATTGATATTTTAATAGTAAAATCCTAAGATTGATTCAAAATCTATTCAAGATCAGGAAACATTAAGACTTTAAGAATTGTTGAATAAAATTGTAAAAACCTAAATTTAATTAAAAATTAATGCAATCAAAATTTTACCATGTTACCTAATTTTAATGTATTTAAAATTTAAAATAAATTCTAAGTCCAATTAAGAATTAAGAGTATTTTTAGCTCCACTATTAATGAGTTTTAATTTCAATTAAAATAAAATCAATCCAAGTCACTTTTAATGTACATTTTTTTTATTTCTTTAATAATATCTCTTAAATACTTTCTTTTTACTTATTTTCTTTTCATATAAAAAATATGTTATATATATAATAAAAAAAATAAAATTTATGATTGGTGTTGCTATTTCATGATTTACGCTTATTTTATATATATATATAATAAAAAAATAAAATTTATGATTGGTGTTGCTATTTCATGATTTACACTTTTACGCTTTTGTTAGTTTGTCACGATTCTATTAATAATTCGATTTTAACTATCCTGATAAAGCTTTGTCCACATATTTAACACAAGCTTCATATATGATTGTAAATATATAAATTAGAAGTAATTATCATTTTTTATTTTTCGAGGTTAAATTAAAAATAAATTTAATTTTTAAAATAGTATGATAGTCATTCAAAGTTTATAATATGTGAATATTTATCATCAACTAACTTGTACCGTTCGGAAATTGAACTAAACAATAAGATTGACCAATTAACGAGTTTCTTTTATAAATTAAGACACTGCAATGTTCTTTTATTGAGTAAATTTATATGTAGAAGAATTGGATGAAATATGAAAGAGAAATTTATATGCGACCTGGCTTGCCATGTATATTGTAAGTCATATACGCGTTTATATTAATTGATATTATAGCTGACTAAATTTGATACACAAAAAAATATATCATTGTAGTTGATATTTTGAATTATAGTTAGAGATTGTAATCTTCATAAAAAGAAATAACCCTTGCGTGATAAACAAAAAATTGAAATTTATTATTAAAAGTTAGCATGTTAGCTGACTTTTGTTTTTAACTTTATTCTTAACCATTAATTAATTTAAATATGAAGATAATTTCGTATCCATTTTCGTAATTTTATGTAAATAACGATTACTATAGTCTAAAATACAATAATGTGTTCTGAACGTATTTTTTACTTGACATATTTAACCATAAAACTTATTTTATATAGTTAATCAGATCAATACTTACTTTATATTTATAATTAACCATTGAATCCCTTTTCACAACTAATTAAACACACGCCAAATTTTGTAACTTTTATGATAAAAAATCTGTCTGCGTAAAACTCATAGTCTAAGTCAAATCAATTTTCTGCCGTCACGTCTGTGAAGTGCTTTTAACAATTAGAAAACTGTTAAATAAATTGGTAGGTAGGAAACTGTTTTAGAACAAAATAGCTTTGAATTTGAAATATTGCTAAATTTTGGTAATTTTTTTATGTTGATATCTGTAATAATTTAACTGAATTCAAATTGAATCAATAAAATATTTAATGTAATATATAAATATTGGAATCTTAAGAATAAAATCAGGGCATTTTAGTATCAGTCTAAAAATAACAATACATGTTTTGTCAAACATCCATCTCATATATCAAGAAACTGTAAAATTTCCTTATATTTATAAGTTTAATTTCACATAAAATAAGACACAAAAATCATGTAATGAGTCATTATTTAAAGAAAATCATTTAATGTGAGTTTGATTGCAAGATTTTTCACATACAATAGAACTATAAAGTTGTGATTTTATGGGCAGATAAAATTTTGCCCACGTAAAGGTCATGTTACATTGGAGTCAAATGCAATGATTTTAAAAGGGTCAATCACTTTTGAAGAAACACATTCTAGTTGAATCCATATATGTCTGAATACAATGTCTTAATCTGTGTGTAAGTAAAATACACACTTCCTCAAACATGGTTGAATGTGACTTAAGTAGCTGCAATTTGTAGTCTTTGTCTACGACCTTCACAACAATACATGTTTCTTCACAATAATGACTTGCTGAAACAACAACTCTTTGAGGTGAAGCCTTATTAATCAATTTTGGGTTCCAGAAATTATTATCATGCTTCTTGTTTTAGTTGTAAAAGTTTATTTCAACTTTAATTACTGGTGGTATATATATTTAAACCATGAATTTCAGATTTTATAAATATTAATTTAATCTTTTTTGTCATTATACATATTATTTTTAATATAATTTATTCTCTGTTATCTTAAGTTATTATAAGGATTAAGGGAATGGACAATAATTGTTGTATTATTTTGGTAGTGCAGAATATTTCTTATTCTTAAGAATACTTATAAGACTTTTAACTTTCTCCTTCTCTTTATTCACCTCACATAAATTATAATATTACTATTATCATCATTTTAGTTATTCTCGTTTTTATCGTTACCATTTCTGTATATATTATCATTTCTATTATTAGATCTTTATTACAAGAGTCTTCATTACATTATCATTATCAGCATCACTACTATGATTGTTATAATAATGATCACCATTTCTATTATCAAAATTTTATTGCAAATTTTATAATTATCATTAATATTGTTATCATCATTTATTATTTTAATTGTAATGGCTATCATTATTTTATTAGTGTTATCATTTCTTTTTATGGTTATTGCCATTACCACCATGTTCTAATAATAATCATAAATACTTTCATTTTATGTCATAGTTGTTATTATCACATAAATATTGTTGACTGGATGAAGACTTACAGAAAAGTTTGAGTTTTTGAGTTGTGTTAGTGCTATACAATATTGTCCATTGCAATAAACTTCGTTTACACTTTCATACAATATTATATTATCTTCTTATTTTTTTTGTGTGTGTCATAACTTACCACCAAATTAGGAATGACAAAACGATCTATTTATCTATTAAAAAAATATTTAAAAAGAAAATCAGTTCAAATCCATCCATTTAATTTATAAATGATTAATAATTCATTTATTTTTTCTCAATATCCAATAAATCTTCTTATCAATATGAAATGAATAATTTTTTTTAAACTAATATTTTTAGGACCAAATCCTTTTTAAATTCACCATTTTAATTTTTTTAAAAGTATATTTTTATCTTTTTACAAAATTCATTTAAACAATATTATATAAATTTATTTTTTATTTTAGAAAAAAATATTATTTTTATGGATTGATAGAATATCCATCCAGATTAAATTTGTTAATTTGAATGACATTTTATTAAATGAATCATATCAGATTTAATTTTTATTAAATTTTTAACTCATAAAAAAAGATTATTAGTTTCTTATTCCAATCCATTTTATAACTAAAAGAAAAAGAGACAATTTTTAAATGTAGATCTGAAAAGTAAAATTATTAAGTATAAGGACTAAATGAGAAATTTTACCTTCACTTACTATAAATTACATTTTTTATCATTTTTATCCATTTAACATTCTTTATTTTTCTCAATTGTATTTCTCTTGACCTTTTGTATATTTAAATTTATCTTTTCATAGCAAATTTAAAATCATCATTTTGTTAAAGGAATTTAGCTCAATTAATTAAATATGATTTATGAATGGTTGTAAACTCCTTACATTGTATCCACCAATTTAGTTATGTTTTTATCGAAGCATGAAGTCACGAACATCAATTTAATTGGTAAAATAAATCCTTTTATTATCTGCTTATTGAAAAGAAGAAATACTTAACATATATCACTCTTTTTCCATCAAACCTACCTCATTTGTTTTCATTTTTCTCTTTATTCGTAACCCCTTTATTCTTTTCTTTTCTTTTTTCTGCACTCATAAACCTAAAACATTGAATGCATATTTATGAACACTTGAAAGTATTTTTTTGTAGAGAATTACAACAAAAGAGATGGTAGAGGAGAAGCATTGTTCTTCTGATGCTTCTTTTCTCAATTTGTACCCAACACTTATGGTGTTAAACTATTACGCAATTTCATGGTTTTCTATGGCACCAAACATTTGTAAATCCTACAAAGTTCTGTATAATATGCTAGAATTTTCCATTTAATAGAAAACGAATGTCACGTAAATCAGGCAATTTTGAAAATCATTCAAACACTAAAGAGTACAAGAAAAAGTGTCCAAGTTTTATTTTTCTCAAATCATAGGGAATTATTTTGGTTTATTCTAATTTGTAGAGGGAAAACAAAACTCATCTTTATCCCAAAAATTACTAAACATTTCATTTTACATGCAAAATTAAATACAATGACTAATATATGTATGAACTTTTCAAAACATCTAAATATTACTCTAAGTAAATAACATTAAATTAAATGAATAATCATTAAAGCCTTTTATTATCCTTATATATAGGATTATCATAAATTATTTTGTTTAGTCAAAGTTTCTCTTTCAAATATCTAAATTATACTTTTTCCTTTGAATATGTAACCAACAATTGTTTATTAATCGAAAATATTACCTCAAACTCTGTCCAATACACCTAATCAAACTGGTCTATTTTTAAAGTAATATTAGAGATAAATTGTATAAATTATTGAGTTAATTAATAGACACAATTTTTTTCCCTTACTGTATAATATATTTTGATTAAATTTTTTCCTAATATTTTTTTTCCGTTTAAAAATAATCACGCTCAGTCGGATTCTAAATATGATAATCTTTCTGAGCAAATATTCGCCCTATTATATTAAACACGATCACCTTTCTTAACAAATATTAAAATCTTGTTTTGATATTAAAATTATTCCCTCTGTTATTACTTATAAGAAAAACCACACATCTTATTTTGTCCTCAAATACAATGCAATATTAACCATTGTTTACCTTCATTTAGTGATATATATATATATATTTTTCTAAAATACTTTAACTTTAATTAATTTTCAATATTTAATTACTTCGGTATCATGTGCATTTCTTCTTTTCCGATATTAAAGTATTTTAAAAATTAATATTATAAAATAAATAAATTTAATAGAATTAACTTATTCTCTTTATTTTATGTGTATAAAAGATAACTAAGTTATTACATAATTATATATTATAATTTAGTGAAATTTTTAGTTGTTGTAAATTTCAAACATATTTTTTCATACTGAGAATAAAATATATTGAACATCAGAATAAAGAAAAAATTTATAATTAGTGAAACAATAAACTTTAACAACAAGACTTAAATTAACTACTTATTTTTATATACATATATTAAATTAATGTAACTATATATTTATAATGGTTGTGAGATGTCTATCATAAAAATTTATTTGGGTAAAGAATTTCAAAATTTGATGGATGAACTAAAATCATTGACTAGTCTTAATTTTTGGTCAAGGATTGGTGATGATTTGTAGGTTATAACAATTGTTGGATTTGCGTGGAGAACAATCTTCTTGCACTAGTGGTGGGTCTCATTGGTCTTCTAAAGTTGGATAGTAGTGTGACACAACTCATGCTTTGTGTTCATCGACAAACTAGATAGTTATCTATCATATGATGCTTGAATATACTCACCTCAAACAACCTTGTTTCATTTCATCTTTGCCAGACATGTTCCGTTGCTCGTGTTAGGTTCATCACTTTTAGCTTTCACAGTTTTCGTTACTTCACAAATAAATTTTTCCACTACTCATTATTTATATTAGAAAATAAATTTTAAATATGTAAAATATATTAGTGTCGATATATTTATTTCATGTGTAAAATAATATTACTGAGATTTGATCTTATATAATTTGGTTAAGAGACAGCAATGTTGATTTGATCTATAAAAATCTAAAGTACGTAGAAAATGTGTTTACGCGTTAAGATTATGTGACGCGTGTTAAGTGTCGACACAAAGAAAATATGGAACACGCGTTAACGTGAGGTTGTCAATAGTGTGGAAAGAAAAAATTTGATTCGATGACAAGTCATGTTGCAAACACAATTTTCCGGTAGCATTTCTATTATTTTGTAATAAAGTGACATTGATGTTAATGTTAAAATAATATTATATAATAGATAATTTGATGTAACTTCTGTTTTGATAATTCAAACATCCTAATTAGTAAAATTGGCGATCAAAAATGGTATTCATGAAAAGGTTTTGCCGACTTGATTTATTTCAAAGAATTCAGTAGAAAATCGTGTGTGGCGCAATACTTCATATATATATATATAGTTTATAAAATTTCTCAATCTATCGAAGTATCTTAAAATTAAAATCATAATATAAGTATTAAACTTTAAAGTGCTAATCATTGATTATTTTATATATAATTTTTTTTATAGTAATAAATAATAATATATCTGTGTATCTAGTAATTTGTTTAGTAGTGACGACTCAAGATTTTAGAAGGCTTAAAGTGAATTAAAAAAATATGTTTTATTTTTAAATTAATAAAATAACTAAAATTATGATATTTTTATCTAAAATTTATTTTTTAAATTTTTTGTGATACAAAATTATCTATTAAATTATCATAATTAATTTCATTGAAAATATCTTTTTCAAACAATAAAATTAATTAGTTTAATTTTTGTTGAGACATTGTTGATCTTAAATAAAATTTTATTAGTTTAAGTATTTAAAAAACTTCTTTCAGCTAAAGCAATTGATACTAGAATTATTAACATTATTCTATATGTTATATATGCATTTAAAAAATAATTTATTAGTTTTAGATAATTAAGAATGTAAATTAGTTTATCATTTTCCAATCCTATAATCTCCTTTAAGATATTTAATTCAGAAAATAAATCTAAGTCATCAAGATCTAAAAAATTATCTTGTTTCAAATACTTTTCAAGGTTTAACATATTTTTCCAATCTCTACTACCTTCGTTACCTAGTTTACTAATACAACTAATAACATTAAACAATTTACAACAAAAAGAAAATACTCAATCTAAATCTCTAGAATAAATGAGTAATGAGTCATCTTCGTTCTTGTTTCTTCCCATTAGACAATTTTTGGATGTAATATGATATAAAAAAGTGTCTTGAGATTTTTCTTTTGAAAATCTATATCAGTTATCTTAATAGGGCCTTTTTCTACTAATAAGTCTCTCAATTTCGTATCAATATCCTCCCATTGATTTGGATCATATATATTTTTAATATTAGAATCATTTTGTCTTATAATTTTATTCTCGTTATCTTGAGTTTGAGAATCAGAATTATTATCATGAGTTTGAGAATCAAAATTATTATCTTTGTTGACTACTTTATTGTTGTCTTCACCTGTGTTTATATTGTTATCTTCTTCATTTAAAGAATACTGGCCTGTATTTTCTAATTCATTTTTTTGTTTATTTTTATAAATTTATCCATAGCCCCTTTTTGTGATTCAACCAAAAGTTCAACTCTTTTTTTTTTTGAAGTTTTGAATAACCCGATTCAAATATTCTAGTTGACATATTTGTATATTTTTATATAAAATTAAAAACTATAATATATATCACACTAAATGGAACTTATAACTATATAAAATGAGACTAAGTTAAAAAGATAAAATCTGATTGTCAAGACACTGAACTTGATCGTAGTATTTTGTCTTAAAGTCTCAAGTCTCTTATTATCTTTTGATCCTGTCCTTTGGTAAGTCTTTAAATATAATTTATAAATTCTAAATTCTCTTCCTTGAATCTGCACAAATTATTTTAAGATTAATTAAACAATAATAAAAAATAAAAAAATTGAGATCAATTCATCAATATGATATTATGTTTACCTAATATTTATCCACTCAAAAGGAACAAAAGTTAACACAAACTTTTCCTCAATCAATCCATCACTCCAAGTCTCTAAGTAAAGATACACGCATAAATGTACAATATAGAATGATGAAATAAATTTGAAATTGAAAAAAAATTGAAATAATATTATAGAAGAACAAAGAGCCAAAGGAAGGAAGGAAGGAGATAAGTGAAGTAGAAAAGTGGAAGAGTTAGATAAAAGGACATATAAAAAAAATGATGTCAATTTGTTGGAATATAAGAAAGAGATAAAAAAAAAATTAGAAAGTTTTGTAGGTAGGATTCCTTCACGGTTCAAATTCTTTTTAAAAAAATGTTATTTATTTATTATAACAAAATTTCAAGAATATTATTCATTAAATAATATTTATAATATCAATATAGATTTAAAGTCATTAAAGAATATTTATAACATTTATGAAAACTTAAAGTCAGGTAAGATATTTTAAACTTTTAATTACAATTTTTTTAGTATAATTTTAAAATTAAATATATTTCTTTTATAATAATTTTTAGTATAATTTTTTGAGGCCTTGAGGTCTAAAGCAATTGCTTTACCTGCTTGGACCTTAAGCCAATCATGTTGCTTAGTATGAAAAATAAGTATTTAAATAGTCTAATTTGATTATAAACTTAAAATGAGAACTTTATGATTAAATAAAAGTATGAAATGCACGTTTAATTTAGATAAAGTTTTTATGTGAAATGTAATAAAGATTTAAATGTAGTTTCTAAGTTTAGGACTTAATATATTTAAAGTGCTAAATATATATTTTTATGAGATGAAAATTTATAAGATGCAAAACAAAGATATTCACAAAATGATTTAGTTAAAGACCTAGAAGATACAAGACACACTCTTCTTTACACACACTATACAAGAGTTTAACTCATGATACATTATGTAAAACATCTAAAATGAATATATTCAAAGGATGTTTTTAAAACAATACACTTACCAACAGAGCTTGATAGACCACTTAGAGTAAACTCATCTTTTTAAATCATTCAATAAATGAAGTTAAATCACTAGAAGCAATGAATGTTTATTTGTAAAAGTTTTCTTGTAAAAACAAAATTTATTATTGTATAACCTATAGAGGCATTACATACTTGGTTTTGAAAGATATTTGTACTCGATGTTTAACCTCAAGGAGAGATTTGGAAGATAGTTTGAAAGACTTTATGTACTCTTCTAAGCTAAAAGTGATACAGAACCATAATTTTAATCATTCGTGATTATTGGAACCCTTTGCAAGTTGCAAAGGAAAACTAGTCATAACCTAGATTGGGATAATCTAATATAACTTAAATGTTCACTTCCTTTTCTATTGTTTGAGTGATCTCTTTTGGCTGTTGTCTTAAAAGGTTTACAAAAGTGATTGTAAACTAGTTTTAAAACCACTTGACGACTGCATTAACGTCCTATTGATTGGCTTGCAAAAGTTTTCAAATGTTTTTAAAAGTTTTATCCAAAACCCTCTTTGTAAAGCAAATAATATTTTTAAAATAGTATCAGAACTAACATGTTGTGGTTGTTTTTTTGTAAGACTAGATGAGGAAAAAATCCTATATGTCATTGGAAACAAAGGACAAGCTAAAAATATACCTTCTTTGTTTAAGAAAGGTAAATTTGATTATTGGAAGCAATGTATGATCTCATTATTCGAATTATACAAGATAGATATAATGAATATGATAGAGAACGACAAGTACATACATGTAGACTAAGAAAACAATTTATTCCAAGACCTCTTTAGACAAATGATCAAAAGCTTATATTCATTCTAAATTCAAAAGCTCATAGCTCCATGATGTGTGCCTTCCCAAAGGAAAAGTACTCTAAATTACACTCATTCAAAGGTGCTAAGTAAATGTGGGATTGTTGTTATATAGTTTTTATTTTTATTGATATTGAAAGTTGAGACAAAATCATAACAAAAAAGATAGAGTTTCTAAGAGGATCCTAAAATTCGTTGTTGATTTGATACATTAAGTTGACCTTAAGAACAACAACAACCACTACAAAAAAAAAAAACAAAAATTACCGACGAGACAAATTCATCGAAAACACCAAAAATCTGTCGGTAAATTAATTATATGTAAAGTTACCGACAAATTTCTGATCCGAGGGATTTTGAGTAAATATGTCGGTAAATTCGTCGGTAATTATCGACAGACTCAGAAATTCATCGATAAAATCGTCGATAATGATATTTTACTGATGGATAAAGTTTCGTCGTTAAAATTTCATCGGTAATTTAAATTTTTCTTGTAGTGAACCAAAATCATGATGGTAAAAGGCATAATCAAGCCTCATTTGAATAACTGCATTTAACGCTTGTAGAGGATTAGAGAGAAAATAAAAAATGAAAAGTGAAAAAATAATTTGATCATGATATTAAGCTTAATTTAGCAATAAAGAGTGATTGAAAAAATGACTCTCAATAGGTGTTGGAGAAGTCAATAACCCATGGAAAACAATGTAAGGCTTGCAAAATTAAAACCATGGAAGCTACCAAAAAAGATTCGAAGAGAAAAAAAAAGTTGTTAAGGAAAATGGAGAATGGGTTAAGAAAAGAAGTATAAGGAAAACACCACCTGCGTAATGGAATCCCAAAAGATTAGTTCAAAGAGGATTCACGACTTCAAAAATCTTTTCAGGATAAGAATCAAAACAAAGTAGAGCACTCTCAAGACATTCAAAGGTTGTTTTACAATGTGTTTACAATATAATTTTCTCCAAGGCTCTATAAGATGAGTTTCAAGCAATGTGAAAACAAGAAAACAAATCCTAGTGTGAATACAAAAGTATGATGACACCTAGTATGAACACAAGCCTAATTAAGTTAATGATTACACTTATGTCTCATTAATTGTATGATTAACACAAAGTTATTTTCTTTTGTTTAGCACATGGATGACCCATGAAAGATGGAGAGGGACTTCCTTTTCTTTGATCGAAAATAAAGAATTGAATTTAAGAGGGGTAAAAGAGGTTACCCAACCTATGTACAAAAAGTCTTAAGGCTGCCAAAAAATAAACAAGCAGTCACTGCCCCACCAAAGGCGCAACACTACTAAACTTTCCCTATCCATAGAACATAGCTATTGTTCTGTCAAGAACTACACCATTAACTCACAAAACCAGGGAGCCCCAATTGAAAGATAACCCCCCCATAACCAAAATACATTCCAGCAGATAACAATACATATTAAAACACAATACATATAAAAACAGACACAATAATGGGCCACCTGCATAGTTGAATCCGAGCCAGCACAAAATTGATCCATGATCAACCTCCTATCTAGTGCATCTATACTGCTCTTGAACCCAAGATAAATATAAACTAAGGTGTACAACCTTCCAATTCAAATTTGTAGTTCTTTAGAAAAATGTTTCATCCCCTCTCTAAGCACCACTGCAACATTTAACACACACAGTTCTACTGCTATTAGGCATGAAAATAATGATAAGCACTTTATCCTATAATAAACAATTTTCAGCAAGACCACTCTACATAGCAAATTCAATGAATCATCGACATGCACATAATGGGATCTAAGCACCAATAAGAGTAAGAAAAACATATTGAGTTGAACTTTGCTCTAATCACAATCCAAGTATTTACTTGTATTAAAGCACAGGTCTCAAGTATGTCGTATTTCCTATTATTGAAAATAATTTCATTTCTATGCTTCCACACATTCCAGATTGTAGTTAGCCAGACAATACTCCTCACCGAAATCCCTTTCCCGTTAACCCTATTCAGATAAAAACCTAAAAAATGCTCTTTTGCTAGATGGTGATGCACAATGCTTACTCCAAACCAAATATCACACATATTCCAATTTGGTTGGTTGCCTTACATGAGAAAAACAAGTAACATACACTCTCAGGGTAGGAATTACAGAAAACACACTCTGAACTCACAATTGGGATTCCAACCCTAAGTAGTCTATCTCTATTTGGCGACTTATTATGGAGCAATCTCCACCACACATTAGAGATGTAGGTGAACTCTTAGTTTTCCATAGCTTACAGAAAACCTCCTCATGGCCACTAGAATCGACATTGATTATTTTACTAAATGCATCCTTCACTGTGTATTCCTTCAGATACCTTCCTGCCCACTTCCACACATCATCCTTTATAGTACTCAATTGTCGCTGATGTATAACAGCCATGAAATCCTCCCCCATCTCTTTTACCCACTTGAACCAGGGCCTTTCCAGTAAAGCTGCCACATTCAAACCTGATCATTCCATAACCCACACTCTTCTAATGTTCTATCCTTTTGAGTAGAGTTAGAATATATCCTAGGGTATATATCCTTAAGTGGCACTTCGCCTACCCAACGATCATCCCAAAACTGAATTATATTACCTTTTCCAACTCTTCACCTAATGTTTTCATGAAACCGTCCTCTACCCTCACCCATACTGCTTATGGTGCTAAGATCCTTCCACCACTTGGATACTCTATTATTGCATCCTATAGTACTCAGATTTCTCCAGGAACCATATTTAGAACCAATAATGTCCCTCCACAGTCCTATTTCATTCGTACCCAGTCTCCACGCCCACTTCCCAAGAAGAGCCATATTAAAACTTTCAATATCATTGATTCCTAAACCACCACTCTCTCTAGACATACAAACCATTTTTCATTTCACCCATGCTATTTTTTCTATCATGACTCCAACTCCATAAAAACTGTTGTTGAATTTTTTTAAACTCGAAACACACAAATTAAGGAACCTTGAACAACGATAAAAAGTACAGTGACATAAAAGACAATATAACCTTAATCAATGTAACTCTCCTAGCCATTGATATAAACTTACCTTTTCACCTAGACAACTTCCTCCTAACCTTTTCTAACATGCCATTCCAAAACAACACTTTATTTTGTTTACCACGAATGGGGACTCCTAAATATGTAAACAAATTTTTCATGATATTATAGTTAAGCATAGCCATATACCTTTGCATATTTAGCAAATCTACACTGATCCCACCTATGAAACTCTTTTTAAGGTTTACTCTAAGCCCATAAGTTACCTCAAAACACCTCAGAATGCTCTTGAATGTAACTATATTTTGAACATTATTATTACACAAAAACATTGTATCATCAGCATATTGAAGCAAATTGATATTAACCTCATTCTTGCCAATTTTTAAGCCCTCTAGTAAGCACTTCTTATCAACTTGCCTCACAGCCCCTGAGAGCCCTTCAACCGTAATAAAAAACATAAACGGGGTTAAAGGATCCCTTGCCTAAAACCCTTCTCAAGCTGAAACTCCAACGTATGGCTGCCATTATCCAATACAGACATTATTGAAGAAATAATACATCCCCTAATCCATTTGATCCTTTTGGAGTTGAACCCTAGCCTCCCCATCATGGAGAAGGACTTCCTTAATTCAAGGAAAAGACATTTGAAGTGGTTACAACCTTTGTATGCACTTGAAAACAACACGTGCAAGTAGTCATACAAACACAAGACCTTAAAAGTGACATGTTTAAGGTGAAAACTCTTCATGTGCCCTTTCCTCTTCTTAATTTCATCTAAGACACTTGGAAGGGCCTATGATGTAGGTAAAACCATCACATGTACTTAGAGGGACATGTGACATAGTCACAACTATCACATAGACTTGAAAGTGACATGTGAAGTTAGTAACAACCATCACATGTGCTTGAAAGTGACATGTTAAGGAAGTTATTCTTGAACATGTGTCTATTCATGTCTCTACTTTTAATTTTAGAGTATTATAGAACATTATTTATCTTAGATTATTCAATAATTTATAAATTTAAAACTATCTTATTTATTATTTCTTTTGCAAAACTCTTTTGAAACTTCTTCTTTTGATTATTTTTTTTTGTTCTTTTCTTTGTCATACTTCTTGTATTTATTCTTGAAATTTATTTTATCATTCTTTATTATATTCCTCTCTAATCCTATTTGCATCATACATACATTTATACAAGAGTCATTCTCTTAGACGTATCTATTATGACAAGAGAAATTAACTTGATGAATAATGTTTAATGTAAAGATGTGAAGTAAAATTAAGATAACCTAGATGATGATATATGTATCGAGAGAAAATGAAAAGGTTAATGTTATGAATTAGCTTGACCTATATAATTAGTAAACTATTCCATTAATGTTGTTATAGAATTTTAAGTTTTCAACAACATTAACTCAAAGATTTCTTCCATTGAGCATGAATTTAATCTATAAGATTGTATAAGTGTGGAGGTTAACATCTATGAGAGAGTGAAGATGAAACAAACAAAGGAAGACAATCAACAACTCAAGAACACAACATAAAAGGTGGTGGGAAATGAAAGAACAATAGAAGAACATAAGCACAATATAAGAATTGAAAAGAAGGAGAATGCCACTTGAAGACGATGAAGTCTTCATCTCCATGAGAAGTTTCAATGGTGAATCATCACCTGAATCCTTAGAGAACAAGATATGATTCTAAAGCAAAAGATCACTTTCACAAGTGTCTTAGAATCTCATTAACTTCATTGCTGAACCAAAGTAAAATTACAAAGAATGATGATGATTATTTATAGCATGGTGCATTAAATTTCCAAGGTTAAATTAGCCTCAAATGTTTCTTTAATTAAATATACACATAACCTTCCAAAATCAATCCCAAAATTTAAACATAAAAGAGGGAAAATTGAAAATTTGAAATAACAAAATAATATCCTAAGTAATTATTCGTTGGCTGAAAATTCGTCCATGTGTTTCCTGTCTTGTCATGCTTTCCTTGCCATTTCATAGTGATGTGTTTCTTGCCTTGAGTTCCCCCCCTTTGGTCTAGAGTTATAAGAAGAATATGGGCTCTCCAATTAGGCTTTCAATATTGGTTTGTTCAAGTTTTCATGCCTCTTTTAGATGCTTTCTAATATTGGTTTGTTCAAGTTTTCATGCCTCTTTTAGATGCTTTCTTCGATGGTGATTTTAGGCTTCTCAAGTCCATTTATTATTTACTATTTATATCACACATACACACAAATTTTCTAATTACATTTCTAGGAAATGCTAAACAAAGAAAATAACTATGTTTGGTTATAAGACCATTTTGTTTAGGCATTCTTCTTGGAATGATATGCTCTTACTTTTATTCTTCATTCATGGACTCATTTGACATGTTATATATTGGTGAGCTTAGAAGAATAATGTTACTAAAACTTGAATGATGAAGATAAAGATAATTATTCCAGTGTAATATATTATTGGACTCATAGAGAAGACTCAGGCCTCTAGTGAATATGTTTTAATGATAATGTTTGAAGATGAAGTGATTAGATTTAAGTGATTTCAATATTTTCGTAAATTACACAATTAAAATCTTGTATAATTAATTAACTTCCTTTTTTTTGTATTAAATACGAAGAAAATTTAATTAATTAACATGTTCCATAATTGATTAAAACAAAAAGAGTTATAACTTTTTTTTTTCAAACTTTAGCAAGAATAATTGATTAAATGCTTTGAATAATCGATTAAATAACTTTGAACTTTCTTTAAATTATTATTTTTTGTATATTATAAATAGAGCCTTTGTTTTCTAATTGATATTTTTTACTAGGATCATCTGTTTTCATGCCATCAACAAATATATTTTGCAAAACAATGACAATGGTGGAAAGTGGAATGCCACCACTTTGGCAAAGATGCATGTAGCAGAAGAGGTAAAGTTGACTTTGAATGGGATTCCTAAGTATAAGCATGTACTTCCCTTTCAGTTTGAGCAATAAGAAATGCATCCATCTACTTTAGTACCATTTGCACATGAACCATGACAACAACCTCTTACCCAAAACTACCTTAGACTACCCTTTGAGACCCAACCTAAAGCATCGCTTTGCAAAAGAAACATAGTCAAATGCAAACCAACACCTTCCACAACTCAAACCTCTAAGAAACCTAAACCCTCATCATTTGAGCCAACATTTGATGAGAAAGACATGATGGTGACCAAGGCTCTCATTTTCTTTGAGAAAGACGCCGCTGAAATGATAAGGCAGGAAAGAAATTCATCATATGCATATGAAAGTGTAGATATATCTAGATTTGGAAGAAGCCAAGTTGAATAGTCTAAAAGTTTGTGCTTTTGATTAGTTTGAAGAGACTAGTCATACATATCACTCCCTTTTAGAAAAAGGCACTTGTAGATGCTAGTGAGTCCTCTTCGGCTAGACTTCACAATTAGACAAAAGCAATTGTAACTGTCAGAGGCTTTATGTGTCTTGAAACTCATTAAGTTTTTGTCTTTACCCTCATAGATAACCTTATCCACACCAAACTTCTTCCTAATCCTCCTTTTGTACACCTTTTACAAATCAAGATTGATTAAAATATTCTTGATGTACTCTTTCTTCAACCTATATATGAACTTAAACGTTCCTTATGCTTTTATGGAGTGAAGTTGTGTCTATATCTTCGTCTGATGACGATAGTTCGACTAATGTAATTGATGTGATCTCTAATTAATCATTGATGCACAATTGCTGCCCATTTTGGATCATGCTGATGATGACGATGAAGAAATGGTTGATGTATAGATGATGTTCATTACTTCAGTTGTTCATGTTTCTGCATATGTTTTCGACGATGGTGAAAATTTTGTTATTGTTGATTCTTCTTCTTAGGATGAAGATTATGAAGAATCCATATGGCCTCATCTTTTACAAAGAGAGTTACTTGAGGAATCACTGTTGAAGATTTCACAATCCAAAACATGTCTTCATTGATGAGTCTTTGTGGATTGTTCCTCACTAGGTATTGCTTAATAGACTAGTTTCGTCTGTTCTTGAGATGACTGAGAGTGAAGGTTTCCTCAAACCTCGGCCAAAACCCATGGATGATAGTAAGAGACCATACTCTAGTGATGATGGATTGTAGCAACATTGAGTATAGTTTATCCAATGTCAGCCTTGTGAAGCTAATTGGTATAGGAATCAAGGGTTTTACCTCTTTTTCATCTTTTTTAAATCCAAACTTAGTTCCTCATTCTGCTTGTGCTAATTCAAATCCATCATATATTTTGATCATGGTGCACTCTCCATCCATCATGAGTACCTTCCTATCTAATACTGATGTATGGGAACTAGATGTAATCACCAATGATGATATCCCTTTTGTAGTTCCAGTGAATCTGATGAAGATTATTGCAGTAGGCATGGAGACTGGCTTGTTTTATGGGTTTGTGAGTCAAAACAACTCACGTATGAGCTTGATCCTGTCCATCTAGAAGAAAGTGAAGACATTTCAAGTAGATGTTTTTTAGATGATTCTCAACATGTTACTACAAGAGTGCCACAAATGCTACAACATGATTAAGTTGTATTCGTAATATGCTAAGAGCACCTTATTTTCACTTGGGTCATCTCTAAACATGCTTGCCTTTCAATATGTGTAAAGGTAAAGAAGTTGTTCAAGTTGATGAAGACGACTCTTCACAACATTCTAAAGATTCCCTATTAGACCGTCATGGTTGAGGATGAAAACTCTTATGGAGAAAGATCTAGATAAGTGGTCATCAAATGACTTACAATTGTTCACCATATTTTTCACCATATTTAAGGTTTCTTTTGCACACACAAGTAGTCTTTTGTCTAAATAGAGAAGTCTTATACAATGGTTAGGAGGGTCCCCTTCATAGATATCTCATTTCCCCCTTTAAAGAAAGGTTTAGTGCAATATGTAAGATGTATTTGTTCCATTCTCACATTGATTTTGTATTTACAGAAGTCTTGCCCTTCTATACGTTAGTTTTTTTTATCATATCCTCAATTTTAAGCTTTCATTCTTTAGAGGGAGGATGATTGTTAGAAGGCCATTTTGGATGTTGTTGGTCCTCTTCTTGAACTAACCCTTTAAGAACGTGACAAAGTATTTCGAGAAGCTACTCGACAGAAAGCAATGTAATGGAAAACACCTTCTTCTGAGCAAGTTCCTCTTCCAAAAGGATCCTAACTTAGGAGAAGATTACTCCCATGTATGACCTTAAGAACAAGATGAAGTTATAAAAAGCATTTCAATTCTCATTCAAAGGCGAGTGCTATAAGAGGCAAGGGGTCTTATTTATAGATGCTTAGCCCCTTTGCACTAAATGAAATAAGGGATGTGAGAGTAAAGACAAGAAAAGTGACGTCCCAAGAGCTGAACAAGGGAAGATTTTTGACACCTTAATTTGGCCTAAAAGTGGCCTCTCCCAAGCATAAAGGAAATCTACACCTATACAATTTTTACAAGACTAAGAAGAATGAAGAGAAATCCTAATAGTTTACACTCCAAAGTAGGAGAGATTTCTTCTTTAAGATTTTTTCTTCAATCCTCGTAGACATGGACCTTGTCAAAGGCTTAGTGTGTTGATTCTCATACGGTCTTTCATCACAATAACTAGATTCTTCCTTGATCTTAGATTAAAGCCTCTCTTGCCAACATCTTCATTTGTGTCAATTGTCTTATCCTTTGATGATGAAGAGACAAAAGAGGTCGACTAAATCTCTTTGATTTGGTCTGTCACCCCTTGTTGTTTTTTTAGAAAGGGGGAGAGAATAGTATAAGGAAGTTAAGGAGGGTTTTCATCATAGGAAGATGCACAAGCTAAAGGTGAACACTTTAGCTAATGAATTGAAGATTTTGTGTTTTTTGTTTTGCTTTGAATATGTAATAGATTGTGTTATAAAGTGATTTTATGCTGAATTTTTTTTCAACTCTTCAAACACTTTAAATTGTACTCATATTGTTAAGGATTGTATCTCGCTGATATAGTCTAACTAATGAAATTCAATGTTATTGAAAAGTTTGACAACCCATCAAACTTATGGTTTACTTTATATATCTACAAGTTTGATGGCGATGATTTTTTTTTTTTTTGACAAAACTTGATCTACTGATATCTTTTATGAAAACTTGTAAACTTGATTGTTTTAGGAACCATAACAAATGGAGAGATTGTTAGAATAAAGTCCAATAACCCTTAGTTTTGATTAAGTGTTTGTCACAACAAAGTGTAAAACATGAATATGCTTCATCTCTAAGGTGCTGTATTTGAAAAGTAGCAAATTATGTAAGATGCAAGTGCTTCGTCTAATAGACAATACAACACACAACCTTTAAGCTTATGTTGTATTTTATTAAAAATATTCTTGAAACTTTTGATGTGTTGCAACTATCTATCAAGATTATCTATGCTAGCCAAGTCAACATCAAGATCTCTTGGGATATGATCTAAAGTTATTTTATTTCAACAATCAACCTGATACAAGCCTATGTCAACTCTGGTCTAGCTATCTTCCTTGTACAAGTAAAAAGCTCTTTGACCTAGTGTTTATAAATATTGTCATCTATCGAGAAGTTTCTTGAATAAGATATTAACATTTGATGTTGCATAGAATCCGTTTAATGCATCATTATGTTCACATTTGACAGATACTTGAAGATGAGTTATCTGAGTTCAAGCTCTCAACAACTAAAAGGATTTGCAATAACTCCTTTTTCCAAACTTTATATAAAATTATCCTTTGAAGAAGAATATGCAAGTGATAACAATTGTTAAGTGTTGAAATGCTGCTAAAATATTATTTTGTTAAAATAAGCTTTGTATAAAACACTATTATTTTTGTTTAGCAACCTAGTAAAGTGTTTATAATTTGTATATCTCATGAGACGCTAATCGTCTCTAGTGAGGAAATCCTATGATCTTTAAGATCAGTTTTTTTTTAATATAAATATTGTTAGTTTAGCCAGGAGTGGTTTTTGTCCAAATAATGCTTTGTCATAGTTAAGAGTAAATGTGTTCCAAACATGGATTAGCCAGGAGTGGCTAAGTTTTAAAAAATATTCAGAGATTTTAGTCAGGAGTGGTTACATGTCCAAATAATACTTGGATTTTTAACCAGGAGTGACTGAGCAAAAGAATGAGAACTTTACAAATCAATCTTTAAAAAAGAATTTTAACAAATCGTTTGTTAAGTAAAACTATCATCTAATTATGTATCATTAGATGATACATTGCTAAAATTGTACAAAGTTTAAAAACAAAATTCAACATTCCTTTCTTTTACTTTTAGTTTGTTTTCACACATATAAAATAAAATATTAGGTGATCCATCTTTTAACTCTTAATATATTATAAGCAACAATAAACAATATTATATATAATATATAATCAACATATATGATAAAATATGTAATCAAAACTCAACCAAAACATTTAAATAGTGTCTAATGAACTTATCTTTCTATATAAAAGTCTATTAATTTGAACAACAATTATATATAATCAATATATAAAGGATTAATATACAATTAAAGTCAATCGCATATGCATATTGCATAATTTTTTCTTTATGTTGCATAATCTTTTCTTTATATATACCTCAAGTTAAGAAAGGAAATATGATCTTCTATAAGAAAACGAAAACGCAATACACAATGAAGATTAAATTATTATAATTATCAAGACAATATCGCAAAAAGATTGATTAAATAATGTACATATTTGATAAGTTATATATGTTGAAAGACACTGAAAAATACCATACATACAATTATAATACATTTTTTTTTATCTTTAATGAAGCTTATACTTCCTTTTTGTCTATCAACTTTGTGAATAGTGAAAGTGTTAAATTTGTATTTTTCACTCTATTAGTAACCTTCTTTATAACGAAACCATACTTGGTTAGCTCTTCAGGAGAGTAACCTCCTTATAATAATATTTTTATGAAATAATTAATGCATTGGATGTTGATTTATGTATTTGGGAAATATACTTATTTATGATTTATTTATCAGTAAAATAAGAATGACAACGTTTAAATCATTTCTATTATTAACTTCTTATAGTCATTAGGCGAATCATAGGAGAAAGAGAAAAAAAGAGAGAAAATATATTAATTAAACGTGTATTATTTTAATGGTTAATAAAAATCATCTTTAAAAAGTATATATACCGAACTTTTAATGTTTAATCAATTGAAACCTAGTCATGTATATCAAAATCAAAATACATTACCTCCAATTCTAGACTTTCATAAACTAAATCGTGTGTCTTAATATTTTTTTAGCTTACAGTGTAAGTACACATTATGTTTTGAATAGAATACTTACAAAAGCTGGTTTAAAGGAACCCAATGTTAACTTTGGGAGAAAACCCAACATATTACATCTTTTAAGGTTTTTGAATGTAATTGTTTTCCATTGAATATATATTATGAAATAATTTGACAAATTTAATGCTAAAAAAACACTATACTTTTAGGCCACCCTCTAAGTAATAAAGCATGTATAGTAAGATTATCTTACTAGTAGAGGAACTTACCTCTCTTTTGATAAACTAATCTCCAAAAGGGGAAATGATGTTTGGATGGTATTGCATATGTACATGATAGTCTTTACATGAGTGAGAAGACTCAATGAGAAAAAAAATGAACCTCAAAAAGTTGACCAATACAACCAAATAGTTGTGTATATCATTATATAACACCATTATATTTAAAAGAATATGAATTTGAAATATTATTAGATTTTACAGTTTTATCTCTTAAGTGAAAACTAAATATGTTAAAAAGATATTAATTATTATATTAATAATGGTTATTAATAATGGAAGATGAGCTAAATCAAAATAAATTATATTTTAAAACTCGTGCTTAAACTAAATTTTATATTATATTTTATACAAATAAGTGTTTTAAGAATAAATTTTTTCCGAGTCAAAAGTTATAGTTAATAATATGACAATGAGATTAAATTTTCTTTTATCTTATTAAATAGGAAGTAAAATGAGATGTTTTACCTATTTACAAATACAAACTCAAATACTTCAAGGTGTATAATTAAAATCTTCAAAAAGAACCACATCAACCAAAAGCATCCATTATACATATCTATGTTGTAAACCATGAAAACATATATATAATATATCGCAACCATAAGCTATAGTAGCCTTATATCCAAACAAAATTATGAAATAAACTAAAGCACAGAAGTATAGTTTTACTGTCAAATGAATACCTACACTATAAGAAGAGTATGCTCCCAAGACTTAGATAACGTGAAACAAAATTTTATCATCCCTAAATCAAAAGATTGGTTTACTATCCTTAGACCAGAATGATAGTAACTTACAAGTTAGTCTACACTTACACACAAGAGGCTCCAAGACCATTACAACATGGGTTTATTCTTTTATTCCAATGTAAGGATAACAATAGATTAGATGGTTTAAACCAATTGTTAACAACAAGATTAGATGTTAAGAACTATATAGAGATAAACCTTATGCACACTTTTATTAAGTTTTGCATGATCATACTCAGAGGGTAGCAAGTCATATTATGAGGGAAATGGAATGTGCAAAATGCCATTGGAAGATTGATACATCTTTTGATAAAAATTAGGAGGGTAGTATTATATTATTACTAGTGGTGAAGCTATCAGTGGTAAGAGAATTTAGAAGCAGGTGGTGGGAGATGTTGTTGAATCCTGGTTTAGTTATGATGATTCTCCAGTAACTTTACCTTCTATACAATATTTTGTATTAAAGTATCTTAGTATTTCCTATAACCGATAGTTATATTTATTGGATTAAAAAATAATTTTTGTATTATTTATGTATTTTAAAGTTAAAGACATTTTTTCAATGTTTTTGTCAGAAAAAGTTATATATTTTTAATTTTTTAATTTATTAAAATTTATATTTTTTACTTAAGTTTAGATAATGTTCTTCTACTGTATTTCCAAAATATACTGAATTTGACATTTTAAAATATATTAAAGATTATGATATATTAAAATCCTGTATTTTAAAAAAATACAACAGAAAAACAAACCAAACACTAAACCGAAAATCGGGACCCGATTTATTGATTTTAAATACCCAAACTATATTCAAATTAATAACTTGAAAAAGAAAAATGGACCATATACTTTTCACAAAAAAAAGCTAATAATGGCACTATAATTGTTTACATTTATTTTGATATTATAGTATATATTTGGTGTCAACAATAAATCTCTATGCAAAAAGACTTTGCCAACATACAGGTGACTTTGAAATAATTTCTTCTTGGAATTGCAAGTTAAGCAATATGAGCATGAGACATTCTTTGGTGAATCCAAACCATGCAAATGAATCGGTGATCGAGATTTAGATTAGAAAGCTGCAACAAACCTACCATTCCCCTGTCCACGTTTTGCTTCCTTGTTTTGAACGAAAACGATAAACTAGTAGAAGTTCTCAAAGTGTAGAGACATGATATGATCTCTTTCACATAGTTTTAGTATTTATCTCATATCAAGTTAATTCTAAGGAATCTCATGATGCGTGTTGTAAAAAGAATTATGAAATATCTTAAGAGTAGTCGGGGGTACTATATTATTTAAATATTTTTTTTTGTTAAGAATAAGTTTTAAGTTTTTTTCCCTTTTTGTTTATATTTTGTATTATATGAATAGTTATTGTACATTTTAAAATATCCCATAATAATTTATGCAAAAATATGATACACTTTTTGTTAAAATAATTTCCAAGTGTAGTTTTATTTTCATTAGACTATCTTCCGCATTTTGCAATGTTCGTTACTTTTTTTATAATATACTACATAAACTGGTCATCTTGTTGAGTTAAGGAAGATAATTTTATGCAGAAGGAAGTTTTCATTCTAAGTATTTAAGTAAAATTCCTACTCAATATTCAAACTTAAGACTAATAATAGGGAAATAACACTGCACTAATTACATTCTTAGTGGTATTTCTATTATTATGTAGTTTAAGTATCGTGTGGATAAACTTTTGTATACGTATTATGAACAAAGAAAATAAAAAATGAAATCTTTCTTTTATAAATTAAAATTAGTTTATATGTAAATTTGAAAACTCTTGGAGAAATTAATATAATGACTTTTACAAATTAAATACATCATTTAATTTTTATTTATAAATGATAATTTGAGAAGTTCAATACCAAAATGATCATAGTATGTTTTGTGATTACTTTAGGACAGTTGAAAACTAAGTTTATTTTTGTTATATTTTATTTATAATGGTATTTTAGGTTCATCAAAGGTTATGACATTACGTCAGGCATCTATACCTTTTTAAATCTCACTCTCACAAAAGAAATTTAAAGTCTATTATTTAGATGCAGAAAAGTTTAACTTCTTCAATAATATGTAATATTTCTTATGTTTTATAAATATTATATTATAAAAAATATTGTTACTCAGTTTTCATTTAAGTATTTTAAATCATTACGCACTCTCCTACTATCACAACGTAAAATCAATCCAAAATATACAAATAATATAAATAACACGAAATATATCTTTTATTGGTTTCAAACTAGTATCTACACAATTCTCTCACTGTAGAACTAATTATATATTATTATCGTTAATAATATCGGTTATATACCTTTTCTCCTTTTTGTAATTCATTACTATTAAACTTCACTATCTCATTGTTGAACATGACATACTATGTCATCCAATTTGCATAATTTGTGTTTGTATAGTAAAGATATGTTTATTAGAATTTATATTGAAATGTAAAATTTCCAAATAATTATATCAAACCTTTGGAATGCTTGAAAGAAAATGTGATTTATAAAAAAAGTATTCTACTTATCCTTCACTTAAAATATTCTTATCCTTAAATCATATCCAATTAAGCTCTACAAAATCTTCATTAATGGCATGGAGTACACTACCGGCAATGGAGAAATTGGTATCAATCACTAGTTTTTTTAACGAGTGTGAAATATTCATCAACAAAAACTAATATTTAAAACTATTTTTAGTAAGTTTTTCCTTTTAATAATGACATTGTTTTCACTAAAATAAGAACACATATAAAATAAAAAAATAGGTATGTTTATCATTAATGTTAAGAAAACTAGTTCTGCATATTAAAATTAATCATGATTTATTTTTTTTAATTTATTTATTTCTATTCTTTATCGTATAGCTAGAATTATTTAACTTAATCCAACATGATTAACTAATAAAAAGTTATTTTCTATTTCACTATTACCACATAAAAATTAATCTCAATTGTGATATTATAACTATAGCTGATCACACTTAGATTATATCTTGTACACAAATTATTTTTGCAATTTGTAGACACATTATGCTCACCATTAGATTATATAACACAAAATATTCAAATTTTTTAGGAATATGCATGATTGAATGTATAGCTGAATAATCAAGTGCATTAACGGAATCAATCAAATTATAGGGGGGAAGTTTATGTACCTGAAACCATTAAAATGGTTGTGAAATGACGTGAAATATGCAAAATAAATGAAAACTACGTTTTGGAACTTGTACTTCTTAAATATGCGATGTGTAGTTCTTCAGAGATCTGTTCTAGATGTAACTGGTTCATACAAGTATTTTTTTGTAAGATTAAAACATCATTTACGTGTTTCACATTTAATTCTTTTTTACTTATAAGAAAATCATTACATTAACCCATTTAGTTAATTATTTTTTTTATTTATATGATATAATTTAATCTTATCTATATCTCTTTTGAATAAAAGTCAAATTACTAATACAACCTCAAATCATGGATTAAACCATTAACTGATCTTATTATATTTTTTTTTCTTTTCCTTATTTGACGTTAAGGTTCACCTTATTTGTTGTGATTCCCACGGGGTAGTTTGGCTTTCTGGGTATCTCGATGGACATTTGAAAATGAATAAATGATATATACATTTGTATATGATTACATAACCAATATGATTACATCATGTGTTTCGGGGCATGCATTCAATTTTCTTGCCATGCATTTTGCTACAAGCAAAGGATCCATGGCAGTCTAGTTTGACTATATTTTGGATAATGGATATACTTTGACTATTAGAATTTCTAAAAGAGCTATATACATATAAGACAATGTAGAAGATTAAGATATTGAAATATTTATCATCAAAACTGATTTTTCTTAGTGCCGCCCTATATTCTTTTTTTTTTTTTTTTCCAATGTCATGTACTAGATGAACATTTATTATGATTATCTTCAAGCATTTGTAATATATGTACAACACATAGATACAAGAACTATAAACAACACGTGGACACATATCAATCACGTATGACTTAATTACAACTCTTATTTTATTATTTTGTTCTTTCTGTTTTTACTCTCTAGAGGTTTTTCTTCTTCTTCTAAAGTATGAGAGATAATTCTATTTTATTATAAATAATAAAAAATTATTCTAGTATTTAACAAAGTTGCATACTAAAAATTTGAATTCTAAAGTATTGATTAACTTGGGCACAAATTGTAAAGTAGTAAAATTAATTTAACTAATTTATGGTGAGTGGTTTATGAAAACAAATGTTGTAGTTGGTCTTTGAATAATTAAACTAATGTATACCACATTATCTATACGGACTAAGTTGGATAGAAAGTAGGGATGACGTGTACTATGTTTATAAAGTCGTACACTAATTCAAATTCGTTTTCTCCTTTATCAATTTATGCCAAATAACATAGTATGACTTTAAAAATAAAATTTTGATGTTTTTTTTACGCTATATTAATTTAATTATTTTTTATGATAATAGCAAAGATCAACCTGTCAATATATAAATGTCAATATATAAATGTCAATATATAAAGTTAATGATGGAAGAATGTGAGAGAGAAATATTAGGAAGATCAAGTTAATGATGGAAGAATGTGAGAGAGAAATATTAGGAAGATCTTAAATAAAGAGAACTGAGCCAAACCAATATAAGGGAATGACGCCACATTCAATCCAAAACCTTAAAGCATTAGGTTGTGGGTCTTCTTTCTTATATATTGCCAACTTTCTCATTCCTACCCAACGTAAGACTTAGACTCACACTTGAATACCTAACAATCTCCCCCTCAAGTGAGAGTCTCTCATTCACATTGATACACTCTCTCTCGAGCAGAAGCATTCTCAAACTCGAGTACATTACTCATGACCCCTCACTTGTCACCGTTCACACACTTATATGGAACACGCTTGCCTGAAACCTCAGTCAGAAGACTTTTGATATAGGGTCAAATTGTACTCGCCAAGATGTAAACCAACGACTCTGATACCACTTGTTGGGAATACGAGGGGGAAACCTTAGGGAGACAAACAAGAATGAGAAATGAGCCAAACCACATAAGAGAATGACGCCACCTTCAACCCAAAACCTTAAGGCATTAGGTTTGTGGGTCTTCTTTCTTATATATTGCCAACTTTCTCATTCCTACCCAACGTGAGACTTAGACTCACACTTGAATACCTAACAATTTCAACCTCAAGTGAGAGTCCCTCCTTCACATTGATACACTCCTCCTCGAGCGGAAGCATTCTCAAACCCAGTACATTACTCATGACCCCTCACTTGTATCGCTGTTCACACACTTATACAGAACTTGAAACCTCCGTCAAGAAGACTTTCGATATAGGGTCAAACTGTACTCGCCCAAGCCGTAAACCAACGGCTCTAATACCACTTGATGGGAGAATCCCATGGGGAAACACCGGGAAGATCTCAAACAAAGAGAACTAAACCAAACCACATAAGGGAATGACGCCACCTTCAACCCGAAACCTTAAGGCATTAGGTTTGTGGGTCTTCTTTCTTATATATTTCCAACTTTCTCATTCCTACCTAACGTGAAACTTAGACTCACACTTAAATACCTAACAGTTAAACAGGCTAATTTATTATTTTTTTTCATAATTACACATTTAGTTCATTTATTTTATATAAAACTCTCAAAAACTCATTTCCATTTAAATTTTGAAAACATTCAGTGCTTAAATATTTCAAAACCTTATTTCAAAAATTTACTGATAAAAGTATCAAATTTAGTCATAAATAAAATAAATACCCTAAATTTCCTTGTGTTCAAATCCTAATGTTAAATCTCACTAAATCCTCATATATTTTTTTTACACCTTCACACAATTCAGTAATAATAGCATCTGATTTATATTTTTGTCAATGTATATATTTGCTTAAAAAAACTCAATGTTTGACTTATGTATCAAAATAATTTTCCTTTTAAACTTGAACTCAAATTTCTTGGAAAAATGAAAAAAAATCACATAATATAAAAAAACATCAAACTTAAATATGCATCATTTAGCTATTTTTTATTATATATACATATTTATTCATTTATTTTTAATTTAGTATTTAACAAATCCTTTTACGTGATTTCTTAACAACTTTTGTATAAAAATATATAATTGATTTATTTTCTTATAATAGATATAATATATATGATTTTAAAGAAAATTTTCTTGTAACTAAATTAATTATAATATAATCATGGAAATTTAATTTAATCTATGAAATAAAATAAGCAAGATAATAATTTTAAATAAATGTAATAAAATATTATCACTATATGTAGTATAATGTATATTACTTACTCGTTATTAGTCAAAGTTTGAAAAATACAATTGACAAAACATGTCTTGTATTCTTGTTATCAAAAGCATTTTGGAATGTTTTGAATTGTTGTTGAGATTAAAAATTATTTTCATAAAAGTAAAACTAGAAATGTAGGTGTTAGCTAAGATATATTGGGAAGATACTTCCAAATATTAAACTATAATATGATGTGAGTATCACTCAAGTACTTGAGACTTACAGTGGGGAGAAATGATAGGAGTAAATCTTTCTGGCAACTGGTTTTACAAAAGATTCAAAAGAGGTTAGCTAGATTGAAAAGTAGGCATTCAATCGACAATCACAACCTTACTTTTAGATTATCTTTTTTTCTTCAAAGCACTTGCAAGTGTATGTTATGAAATAATAAAAATGCAAAGAAATTTTTTATAATGATGGGGATCACAAGAAAAGAAAATTGCTTAGGTTAAACGGAAAAGCTTATGTAAGTCTAAGGAGGACGGAGCTTAGGAATTAGGGATATAAAAATGTTCAATGCAGCATTGCTGGCAAAATGGAAATGACAAATACTAATAAAGAATTTGGGTCTGTGGAAGGAGCTCGTACAGTCTAGGTATGGAAGATAGAGGAATATGATAATTAGAAGAGAATCCAAATAAGAGCTATGGTGGTGGAAAGATTTAAAAAAAGAGTGAGGGAAGTGAAAAAGGAAAATTGGTTTAATAATAACATTGAACGAAAAATGGGTCTAAAGAGAAAAATCTTGTTTTGGGAAGATAAATGGATTGAGAAAGTACCACTATTGCATAGATTTCCAAGGCTATATGTAAATGTAATGCAAAAAATTCTAACAATAATAGAGTTAAGAAGGTTGCAAGAGGAACAATAAGAGTGGAGATTTTAGTGGATGAGACAATGGTTTGAGTGGAAATATATCAAGTTAGTGAATTCATGGAGTGTGAAAGAGGAACTAATTTTAAAATGGATGAAGAGGATGAATGGAAAGTGGAAAGATGGTGAAATGTGTATATATAATGTAAAACCATCATACAAAAAGTGGAAAATACTATCATAGGTGAAAATGCAGATATTTTTAGGTTATTTTGGAAGATAAAAGCCTTGCCCTCTGCGTAATCTTTTGCTTGAAGAGTGTTACTAAATAGAGTGGTAACAAAGGACAATTTGATAAAAAGGGGAATAAGGTACAAAAATAGTATATGTTTCTTATGTGGTTTGCAAGAGGAATCAGTATGTTATGTGTTTTTTCCTGCATTGTGATTGGCAAAGTTTTGGATAAATGTAGCAGGTGAATTAGGGTCAACATAGTTAATCATAATCAGGTTATAAAGCACTTTTAATAGTTTCACACTCTTGAGTTGAATGGGAAAGGAAATAGGATATGGAAATGTTTATGGATAACCATCATATGGAGTATATGAAAATAAAGGAACATAGTTATTTTTGCAAATAAAAATAAAGATATGCATGAGGTTTTCGTTGTTGATAATGACTGAAAATGTGAACATAATCAATTTTTCGAGGTGTGAATGATCATTGTCCTTAAGGACTTATCTGCGGTGTATTGCGAAAGTCCTCCATCATACAACAAGAACTTCTCAAGTGGTACCGAAGATTTCAGAACTAGCAAGCAGGCTCTCTCATGAGTAAAAATACCTAGGACAGTGGAAAGAAGAGATTAGAAAAGACAAAAGAGAAATACTTCAATTAGTATGTTTTGGAGAAGTGAGGGGAGTCTCTATTTATACGTGAGCACCTCCTAGCTGTTACAAAAAGGTATTGAAGGTGAGAGAAGAATTTGGTCACACATCCCATCTAGGTGCAAACATTCAAAACAAATTTTAATAGGTTTTAAAAGGGTTTAATGGGTGTTAATAATTTTGCAATACCCCTAATTACAATATTTTTTACCAGGCACAACTAAACTCACCGACTTGATTAAGACATAGGTATACAAGAGTATATTTTCGTTTCAAGAAAGCTACCAATGTCCAATAATGTGTTTAAAACCTTGTTTCATGGGAGTACGGAAGGGGAAAATATGGAACGAGGGATAACAATGCCTCTCATAGAGTATTGGGGAAATGTAGAAACTGGTCTAGGACTAATTATGTTAACTAACATGGTTAGAAGATACCAGGTGTTGTGTTTATAGTTTGTGTTGTAAGGATAGTGTGAATCAGGAGAGGTCAACATTTGCAGGAAAGGCTGCTAATGGGTTATGTTATGAAACAACAATCGAGAGGATATGAGAAGAAAGATTCAACTTATTTTATGATCAACATTAGAGTTGTAAGATTGTAAATAAGGAAGATGTGGGCTTACAATTAGAAGAAATAATTGAGTAAACTGCAGAAGGTAGCAAGAATGAGTCAAAATTGTGGGCTGCATATTAGGAAACTACAGGAAATCAACTTATGTACATAAGAGTAGGGCTTAAGGATTGTTTAATGCAGAAGAGACCCTGCATCAGTATGTTGCTCCCCAAAATTCTACCAGTTTAGTTTCTCAAAAAAGGATAATGCATCTGATTTAAAAGGAGGGGTAGTAAATGATCCAAATGACCATCACTTAATTGTTATATTATGTAAGACGGGGTCTCTGGATTAAATTTATATCTCTCATTTGGGCACTGGTCATAACAAATAGATTAAACATTGTTAATGCTTCTTCAATGTATCTCTAACACTTTTATTTCATAGTTTTGAATTGTTTCTTTTATCATGCAATGTAGGGAGTTGAACTATAGTTATATGCAAGGTTGTAAGATATGTAGAAAAGATTATAGGTAGCTGTTTTAGTAGAAACACCCTGGACTTTCAACTTGGTGTACATGAATTAAAACACCCCTTTGTGCTTCTTATTTATTCTATTCTTTTTTGTCAATAAAAAAGATCTCGAATTTACTAGATTAATTAGTATTAATATAATCATGTAATTAAGTGATAATATAGAATTAAGACAAATGTGCCTGCATAATTTAGTTCAATCTGTGTAAAGAGTCTATGAGAATACTATAAAATTACGACATTATCACAAATTTATTATCTCACTTATGGTTGTTAACTTGAGGGATGGAGTACATTTTAGAGCCACCCTATCTCATTGGATATAGAATAAGTATGAGGAGTTCATGGTGAGAAGGACTGAAGAATCTCAATTGAAGATATTAAGAAAAAGAGCAGGAGTAGGTCTTGTAAGGTCTATTCAGTCTTAACAAGAATATTTAGTGCCCACCATGGGGTGAAGTTGATTTCTCAAGACTACATAAGGAGCATGGCAAACAAAGACAGGGGGAACTTAGGAAAATCACACTTATTAGACAGAATTGTTGTTGACATTACAAAAAAATTGGCGGACCTAAAGAGGAGTTACAAGGAAATGAAGGCACTGTGAAAGAGGAATGCAAACATGGGGAAAAAGGTTGAAGGAGGCTTAGGCATGTATCAAGCCTGAGGAAGGGCCTCTTGATGGAGGAAAGGAATGCTCGAGTACTCCAGTGCCTCCTCCATACCCAAGATGAGCAAAGGTTGACAATAGTTACACCCCAGTGCATACATCAATGATAGTGGGAAGATATGTAGGACTTAAAGAATAAAGTCAACTCATGTTTCCTAAAAGGCCTAAGAAAAGTTGGTTTAAATGATGATGTTAGTGTTTTCAGAAGTAAATATCCTATTATATTTATGTATAATCAATTATTTGTGCTTCGAATTTGGTATTTCATCGATTTAATAAATTTTTAGAAATAAGAACTAGGTACTATCGCTCTTGAAATTTTTCATTATTGTTTCAATTGATTACTAGAGATAATAATCAATTATCTGGGTCTGATTGCATGTGTTCTAAAACAAAGAACAATTTAATCTATTACCATTAAACTTTAATTGATTAAAATTACCATTGTCACTATTACACTTCATAATAACGACTATTTTCATAAAATTTAATTTGATTGATCGAGGGAACTTCATTTTAATCATTCAATCGACTATATTTTTGCACATAAATACAATTCCAAATGATTAGTTATACTTTCACTATTTGCTTGATTAAAATAAATTTTTTTCTATACTATTCAACTCCTTTCCACTCTCCTTTCTTTCCTTCTGAAAACCCATTATCAGTAGTTTTCCTTCTGAAATGCTAATTCTTATTTTCCTAATATAATGTATATTCACTCCTCGATGAATCTGATTCCTAGGAGATCTCTCAATTTCACAAATCTCTCTTCTACCAAGGGTTTTGTGAGTATATTTGCTAGTTGATCCTCTATGGAAATAAACTGCAAATCAATTATTCCCTTTTACACGTTGTCTCTTATGAAATGGTATTTGATTTCCATATGTTTAGCCCTAGAATGAAAAATAGGATTCTTGGATAGAATAATTACAACATTATTATCACAAATTACTTGGATGTGAGTCTCATGGAGGTTGCAATCCTCAATTTGATTCTTAATTGATAGTAGTTAGAGAGTAACACTGTGCAACTGAAACATATTCAACTTTTGCTTTGGACAAGGCAATCATTGCTTGTTTCTTACTGTTCAAGAGATCAACTTACCTCCTACAAAATGACATCCTCTACTCATGTTCTTCCCTTCCACTTTGTCTCCAATGTAATCAACATCAAAGTAACCCTACAAACTAAAATTTTCTCTAGTCTTATAGCATAGACCTAGATTACTAACACCCTTGAGATATCTAAATGTTGTTTTGACAATAGTTAGATGCACTTCTCTTGGGCTTGAGAGAAATCTAGCACGTAAGCAAACACTAAACATCTCTGGTCTAGATGTAATTAAGTATAGTATTGATCTAATCATTTGCTTGTATTTTGTGATATCTATTGATTTGGACTTTTTTTTTCTAGATTCAAAGGCGTAGAAAGATGTATGGGAGTGCACATAGTCTTCGATTCATCTAATCCAAATTCCCTTAAAAATTCCTTCACATACTATGTTTGATGCACAAAAATTTAAGTGGTTTTTTTTTGAAGGCCTAAAGAGAATTTTAAGTCACCTATCATACTTGTTTCAAATTTAGTTTGCATGAGTTTAGAAAATTCTTTGCATAATGTCTCGTCTGTAACCTCAAATATGATATTATCTATATAAACTTGAACTAAGCTGAAATGATCCCTAGGAAACATAGTAGTATCTACACTTCCTATTTTGAAATTATTTTCTAATAAAAAGTTGCTCAAACGTTTATACCAAGCTTCAGGAGCTTGTTTTAAAACCAAACTGAGTTTTGTTAAGTTTGAAAACATGGTTAGGCAAGTTTGAGTTTTCAAAACTAGGGCATTGATTAACATACACTTCTTCCTTAATAAATCCATTTAGAAGAGCACTCTTAACATCCACTTGATGTAATTTTGTTCTACTGAATGCAAAAAATGATACTAAAAGATAACTTGCATCTAATCAAGCTATAGGAGAATACGTTTCAATTTATTCAATACCCTTTTTATTGTGAGTAGCCTTTGGCAACAAGTCTGGCCATGTTTTTGAGAACCTTACCTTGTTCTTCTAGTTTATTCCTGAACATCCACTTGGCTCCTAAGATCCCCTTTCTAGATGGTGGTTCTACGAGTGTCCCTACTTCATTTTTTTGGAATTGGTCTAGCTTCTCTTCCATGGCCTTGACCGAGCTTTCATCTTCTAGTGCTTATTTTACACTCTTGGACTTGATTTGATAAATCATAGCCATTTGATCTCTAATTTTTGACCTTGTTGAAACACCTTTATTGGGATCTTCAATAATTGCTTCTCGTGGATGGTTGTTTCGTCTGCTCCTATGTGTATATCTTCTGGTGTCTCCTATTGATCATTTGATGAATTCTTTGATTCGTTTAGAGCTTCAAATTCATCATTTTCCTTCGATAAATTATCTTTTAATTCCTGGATATTGAAAATGGGTGTATCCTCTTGCTCTTATAATTTCTTATCAGGCTTGTAGTCATTAAATCTTACATGGTTTGCTTCTTCAACTTCTTAAGTTCTAGAGTTATAGACTCAAGCCTTAAATGTTTCAGAATATCGAAGTAAAATTCTTCATCATTTTTAGAGTCAAATTTTCTAAGATTTTCCTTGATATTCAAAATAAAGCATTGTACTCTAAATGAATGGAAGTAGGATATGTTGTGCTTTTAGTTCTTCCACAATTGGTAAGGAGTCTTTTTAGTCAATGGTCTTAAGTAAATTTTGTTTTTTAAATAACATACTATGCTTATTGCTTCTATAAGGAGTGAAGTTTGCATTTAACATAATTTGAGCATTTCTTGTAAAGATCTATTTTTCCTCTCACCATTTTGTTGTGGTATCCTTGGAGTAGAAAAAGTTATGGTTTATACTGTAGTTTTTGCAAAATGCTGGAAAGATTTCATTTTCAAATTTACCACCATGGTCACTCCCAATGGCTACAACAGACATGCCTTTTTCATTTTGAATTTGCGTCAAAATTTTATGTAAGACTTTGACAGACTCATCCTCGTGTTTAAGAATCTGACCCATGTCCATCTAGAGAAGTCATCTAGATCATATCTTATACCTCCAATAGATTAGGTTTTGGTAGGTCCAAAAAGATCTAAATGTATAAGTTCAAGGGGTATTTTAGTGGAAATGTTATGTTTACTCCTCAATGAGATTTTAACTTGCTTTCCCTTTACACATGCTTCACAAAGATGATTGGTATAACCAGATGTTTCTCTTAATAACTCAATCTTAGCCCAAGGGTAAGATGTATCATAAGTTGTCATCTCTACAAGTTAAAATCAAGTGAAACCCATTAAAAGCAAAGTGAAACCCAGAAAAAGTGACATGAAACCTAGAAAAATGATAACCTCTGAAAACCTAGCAATATATAAGAATCCAATAGAGAGACAAATGGAACATAAGAGCAAAGATAACTGAATGGTAGAACAACAAGGAGTGAGCAAAGAAAGCGATAAGTTTGGGCATACTTGAAAAAGAAAATCGACAAATCACGAATCACAAAAGAAGATTTTGTTAGAAACAAAGGCTCCTGTTGAGCAATTTGAAACAATGCAAGATGGAAGTTGGACTAGGAAATGTAATCTCTAAGATGATAAGCTAACCTTGCTTAGCCATGTCGAAAGGTACCTAATAGGACATGATAGTTTGAGGAGTTTTCATATGAAACGAGATGACACTTGATAGCTCCAATAGAAGTTTCTATAAGTGTCACTTGTTATGCCTTTTCACCTAGTTTGATTTATGGTGTGTATCATCATGGGGAACTCAAGAGTTCTTTATGCCTAACATGTAAGGACATATGTGTTGCTATATGAAGTCATTCTGGTAGATTGAATGAAATATGACCCATTCACGGTTCAACCTGATTAAGGCTCAGTTCTCGCAACTTTTCTTAAAACATGAGATCCATATTATAGAGGACAAACCATCTTATAATTGAATTTTTGATCACCTTTAGATCGATCTATAAGTATCCATAAATAGACTACAAAAATTTCGAGAAGATATTCTATTACCAAAGTTATAAGATCAACAGAATCAAACAAAGGTATCAATTGTCTAATACTTTACATTTTTTTCTCAAGCAGGAAAATTGTTGTTCTAAGAACTCTGAAGATGATGTCATTATAAATATGAGATTAGTCTTCTCTAAGGAAAAACACCTAAGATGCTATGAGGTCTCCTAAATTCTCAACCAAAACAGTTACTTTTTACCTACTTCAATATTTTAATAATATTTTTGTTTAATTTATTTTTAGGATTGAAGCTCACATCCAACACTTATTGTCATTTTTGAAGACTAGTTTTTGTTTAAAATTTATGTGATGTTAGTTGTTTTATTATTGTATAACGTTTTGGATTTAGATCATTCTTAGAATTATTGTGTTTTAATTTCTATTACTTATGAATTTTTTGTATTTTAATATATTATAATTATTTGACTGTTTTAGTTGTATTCATTTTAACATTTTAAAAGTATCATGTATTATGACATTTAAAAATAATTAGTCCCAAATTTTTTTTTTTAAAAGTAAATAGTGATCAAACTAATTGGCTGTGCCACAAATTTTTCACACTAATGTCATTGACTATAAAATCTAAATGCAACCATTAAATTATACCCACGGTCTAATATATTTGTGAATATTTCAATTTATCACTTTTAAATATAAATATCATTGACATATACTTTTATTACAATAAATATTATTTTTTTTGTGACTTTTGAAAACGTCGTTACTAATTTAATAGTGACTCAGAAATTAATGACCATTGATGAATAATTAAATTTTTGTCATTATCTGTGTACAGTGACCACCTTTTTTATTTTTAGTGACGATTCGTCCTCCTGAAAGATAAATTTCTTGTATGTTTGGGAGGAGACAGAGAATCTGCTGGAAATCAGTAACAAAGCCAAGGCAGACCCAATAGAATTGTGGAGTCAGTAGTTATTATAGTTGAATGGATACAACAAAATGAAAAGGACGTGTGATTCTGGAGATAACTCATGTTGAATGAAGAATCATGTGAACCAAAATTTCTGATCCCATTGAGTGGATTACTATACATGCCCAATAAAAAGAGAGAAAAAAAAAATGTTACTAACCTATTTTATAAACAACAAAAAATTAGTTACAGCTAAGGGTTATACTAGGTTAAAAGAAAAGATGGGGCCGTATATATTGAAGTTCACAAAATCCTAATATGTTTGAGGTGTTTATGCATAGGTTTTTTCGGCAGGACAAGTTTACCCATAAGTATTTTTAAAAAATAAACACAGGAGAAAAAGTAAAATAAGTTTTTCTATAAATTAAAATTAGTGTTTGCAAAGTTAAAAATAAGAATTCAGTTGAGAAAAAGTTTTTAATTAATTATCTTAAATATAGATAAACTAATTTTAGCTTTTATATAAAAGTGAATTATCCAAACATATACAAACATATCATATATCTATTTCTTATAAAGTTTTCAGCCAATTTGTTTTTGACAGAAATTAAATTATTCAAAAGGAGTTGAAATAAAAAATAAATAGAATCTTGAAATTTACTCGCTCGCACGTTTCATAAAAGAAGAGATACATTAATGATTAATTATTTTTTTAATAAAAGAGACAAACATGTAAAACAGTATATAAAAACGGTAAGACCTACCATTTCAGTAGCGACAAAAATTTAAATAAATAAAAGATAGAAAGCTTATAAATCAATTAGAGGTGTTATTTTATTTTATAAGACAATTTATCTTTTTAAAATTATATTTTCTCTAAAGTTCTATTATCTCTAATTTGTTTTAGAATTTTAAAATTATTTGTTTCACGGGCATATAATAACTTTGAGGAATTAATAATGTGAAGATCAAGTTGAACTTATTAAATTCTTGATCTAAGTAGTTTATTTTCTATTAATAATTCAATTCCTTTTTTCTTATATTTTTGGGTTTTGTTTAAAGGGAGTTATTGTTAGTGTAAAGTTTGATATTTTGAGATTACCAAAAGTTTTGTGACGATGTTTAGGAATGAATAGAGAAATCTTTGCTTATAGGAATATTACTTAAAACTACTTACGATATGGTAGAGCAGAAGTCTAATATCATATGATCTTGATTAAGTGGTAAAAACAATAAAGTTATAAGACAAGATCATGCATCATATATAAGGTGAAAGTTTTTCAACAGATCATGCAAAGATATAGATGTTTCTTCTATCAAACGAAATAACATTGTGCAATCTTCATTTAAATATGATAAAGCATCTATATGCTCAGACAACACGTGCATAGTCTAAGTTAATATCATATTGTGAAGAACATATATATGCTTATTCTACGATTCCAAGAAATGTTTATTACTTCTATCTGATCAAAGAGTTTCGCTCAAAGAGCATATATATATATTTCATGATTGCACAACTTACAGGACAACTTGGTGAAGAAAGCTATGTTACCTAGAGAGATGAGTACTGCCAGCGAATCAAGGATATTGTGTACAAAATAAGAAGAGTAAGTAAACTTGCATGAAGTGAATTTAATGCAATGTCTATATTCAAGCTTAGGATATCAACAACAATCCTTCCTGAAGTGTTTTAGATGTTGTTACTCCTTATCAATTTTCAACCTACAAACCTTTTTGTATTCATTTTTAGATAAGGCATAGGTACCTTGCTATGTTGTTGAACATGAAGTTAAACTTTTCTTCTCTCAGTCTTCTTTTGCAAATTCAATCTTGATATCTCTTATGGTGATGATATGCCATAGTTGATAATGTGTGAACTCGACGTACATCTCCATATGATCTTTCCGATATGGAAAGTCTTCTCCAAAAAGGTTGGAAGGAAATCATAGGTTCTTCTCTCCATTAGAATAATAAGTTGCTATACTCATTACTAAACTTGTTGAAGAGATAAAATTGAACCAAGATCTATTTTTTTGATCAGACGTTGAATCAATCAATAAAAAAATAATTAGGCCAAAAATTAAAATACATTTTTGGGAGAATAAAACTTCCATCAAAGAGAAGCAATTCCATTTTTACAAACTACTCACAAGTTGCATAACTTTGGGTCCACTACCCCAACCTTGTAAGGGATGCTCCTTCTGCTATCAACTAATATTCCATGCCTGCCATTACTTGGATCTTTCCTCTAATCGTTGTGAGATGTTTAACCCTTTAGAGGTTGAGCTCTAATACAAACTATGGAAAACAAGTCAAAATATAAGAAGGGAACATTGAATTGTGTTTTATAACTTTTTGAAAATTTTCCAATTTATCATTTGGTATCAAGTAGTTAGATGATGGTTTTAGGTTGACAGATGATCTATCAAAAATATTTTTTAGAATTTGATTTGAAATTCTCTCCTTTTTTTTGTTAATGCAATACAATAATATACAATGAACAAGAGTAAAGAAGAAATTACTTTGATATGGTTCAATTTTTAGAGCAAACTGCGTCTAGTTCTTAATCAATTGATTGAGTTTAACTGTACAAACTATTGTTGCAAGTTACAAACTAAGTATTATTTGGAAAATAGCTACTCTTGGCTACAATCCAAGTATTATTTAAACACTCGGCTACTCTTGGGTAAAAACCTTGAGTATTGTTTGGAATGCAACCATTCCTGGTTAAAAATTAAGTATTGTTTAGACCTCATCACACTTAGTTAACCCATTGAGTATTGTTTGGATAGCCACCAATCCTGCCTAAACATAGAGAGTGTTAGCATGTTACGACGTATAGAAATATGTGCACTCTTTTCTAATTTGCTAA
>Ga0099825_1000602_pt1 | contig 39914 bp, 11 predicted proteins | sample SiratroredBW_FD_76838 | JGI IMG/M metagenome (GOLD analysis project Ga0099825, IMG submission 76838) | Root nodule microbial communities of legume samples collected from California, USA - Siratro red BW | ecosystem: Host-associated > Plants > Roots > Nodule | place: USA: California | collected...
TACATGGCTTTGAGAAGAGGAACCCCCATGATGAGTGTGTTGGGAAGAGTGGAGAGTGAGAAGAGTGTGATGGTCCAGTTAAGGCTACCCCACTTTGTGAAAGTGTTCCACAGAACGAGTGCAACCAAAATCACAACCTTTTGAAGAGAGTCGGCGGCTAAGAACCTGAAGTTCATGGTGTAAGGGTCATTGCCGGATATGAAATTGAAGGCGAGGAAGGGCACTGCAAAAACCGACACAAAACGGCTTATACCAGAGCACTGTTCTGGAGTGAAGATCTTCCACCACCGGACAGAGGCATATGCTAAGAACAAAGGCACGTAGAGGGGCACAATACCTGCCACTACATCATACACGTCTTTGCCTTTGATCATTGTTGATGCAAAATAAGGGTGAGACGAAACAAAAGAGGTTGTGAATTTTGTGGTGTGTTTAATCTGTAAAGAAAATATATGTAACACAAATGAAGGGTGGCAAAGGAGTTGAAAATACTGAAATATTCCATTATGGTCTTCTCCTTATTTACGTGTCTTCTTAAAGCAGAAATTAACAAAATAGTTAATTACGTCTCATTATTGGATACTGTACTCATGTATTGATTTTCATTTTTTGTAGTGCTGTGTGAACAGAATCTCGACAACTTCAATAGTTGCATGATTTTCCAAATTACTTGTCTCTCTACTTCTTCATTAAAGTAATAAACTCGCATCCTTAGCAACAAGTAACAGATCCATACGTTATTTATGGGGACATATGGCAGAAATATATGCAGAAACGTTTGATATATTACCTTCTGTAATAAGCATTGGAGTTATTCATCTGTTGGGTAGGTGAAATTGAATGTGGAAGGTGCTTTTATTGTATTATTTTGTCCCCAAGTTTAGCTGTTATTCGGTATGTCATGGTATAGCTTTGGCTTAATTGAAACCATGGATTCGAGCAGGTGGTGGTGAACTCGGATTCTTCTCTAGGCATTAACATTGCTTTGAGAAAGACCCTCTTGATTTGAAAGATTATTAAATTCCTCATGTATGGTAATACGGTTTGCAGGGATCAAATAACAGGCTTGTTAAAGAAGAAGTTCTTGTCTGGTAAGTGATTTTGATGTGTATGACATTCCCATATGTTTCTTTTGAATTTGCTGATATGCTTCTCAGGCTTAATTCCCTGTCATGAGAAAGAGGAATTTAACTGTCATTCAATTTTAGAATCAACTTTTAGAATTAGTTTTAGATTTATGTTTTGTCAATTTGCCATGCATAGCCACTATGAGTTGGAATCCCCACAGATTTCAACCATATGCAGAAAACTCAATACATACTTGAACACTTTCTGTATGTTACTGACCCTCTTTATTATTCAAATAAAAATAACTATAACTATATTTTACTATTAAAAGAAGTCACGTAACAGAATTTAATTTTACCAATTTCAATTAAAAGGTAACATTACATTGTTTCTGGAATACTTCATCAGTTACTAGATAATTGCAGATTATATTTTTTTTCACGTAAATTAAGAATAACAACAAATATGCCCTATTTAACTAATTTATTAAAAATAAATTCACTTTACCCATGAATGCATTTCATTCATTTATTACAGATGTAAACATTAATGTTATTATTTTGAACTAAATTAAGAATAAAAAATAATATTTTATCACAAAACTGAAAACATCTATTAATTTTTTTTTATTTTTCTTAAAGGTTAAAATTGTGTTTCAAATAAAACTTTATTAAGATCAACCTAAACTTTAATAAATATAAAAAATAGGTTAAATTAGACTGAATTTATGTTATGTTTAATAATAAAAGTACATTAGATTAATATCTTCTTCACTTATTGATCATATATATATATAATATTTAATTTTATTAGTTTTTTTTATTTTATTTTAATGCCAACTTAGAGTATAGTCATATAATTAACATTATTTTTTGACAATTATTACTAATATTTTTAAAATCAAATAATGATTGTTCTTGTTTTTTTTAATATAAGATATTTTGTACATGAATGTTAACAATTAAAAGAAATATTTGAACAACTCTAATCTTTTCAAACACGCTTAATTTGACTTTAAATCAAAACATAATCCTTAAAAAATTATGTATTTAATCAACTACTTTTTTAGTTACTAAAAGTTTTAATAAGTCGCGAAGACATTTAATAATTGAAATATCAACTAAAAATATATAGTAGCGAAAATTATAATTACAAAATAATTAACAAAAATATGTAGCTCCCTATAAATAAATGGTTAGTTTTCAATAATTTCTTATTTTATAATTATCATGCATATATTACTAACTAGTTATTTTTATATTGCATGTAAGTTTTATTTAAAGTTTATTGTTATTGTATTTGGAAAGTACACTGCCAATCAAAGAAATTAAAAACTTATTATACAATAAGTTTTAAATTGCTTGTAATCACATTGTATTCTAAACTATATTATGAATTTACATTTGTATTTCATTATGTGTGATGCAAACATATTAGGTGAAAGGAGGGAACAAGATCAAGACCATCACAGTATATTTTTTTTTTAAGTTAGTGTTTTTTTAATGCATACATTAATGACTTTATAAACTTTTAAAAAATTTCATGAATTGTTTCTCATTTTAATATAATAAGGAAGAAGATTCATTTAAATGTAGCTAATACATGTACTAGATGAGGACTATTATTATAGATAATATTAACTCTTTGATTAAAATAATATATTAAAATAAGTTTAGTATTCTTTTAGTACAATTGACCATAAACAGTGTATATGTTTCAATTATTTCAGGATTCAACTCTATTGTCTGAAGCTGAAATGTTGTAAATAAAATAACATGGAAAACTTATCTTATTCAAAATATTTAGTTTTAAATACTTTAGATAGTTTGGTGGTACATTAGTTATTATTATTGTTCAAAATCGTCTCCCGGAAAATTATTTACTACGTGATAGGTTTAGGATTTGTGCGAAAATATTTAAAATATATATATATATATATATATATATATATATATATATATATATATATATATCATGTTATATAAGGTAAGCATTGATTAAAAAAAATATATTTTACGACTGTTTTTGCCTTTATTAATGTAAAAAGTCAAACTATTTTAAAATTTTTATTAATCGATCAAGAGGGTAATGTACATAAAAAATCTACTTTTCTATATCTATTAATGATTACAACCGACATAAAATGATTTTTTTGTCACATGATCAATTAACATAAAATAAATTTTTATTTAAATTAGGCATATTAAAGACATATATTATCTAATTAAAAGAAAGAAATATACTTTACACCAGTGCATAACTCCTTAAAATAAAACCGTTAATTAACAATGCTTCAATAAGAAAGTTCAAAGTAATGTGAACAAGCATAGAGATAATGAGCATAATTTGAGGCAAACAGAAGGCGTTAATTAATACAATTTACTTAAAAGATATATTATTTTACATATGAAATCTAACAATGCATGCCATCCATCCTATATGAGTGGGAAACTTGTTATTAATATTAAAGTCCAAGAACTACATTGTAAATTATTGTTACAGGTAACGCAACCATGCAAAATGTAAAATCCTTTTAGATCTTCTATTGATGATTTTAATGCATTTCTTATTATTAATAATATTTTTAGTATACATAAATTTATAAATAAAAAACACACACTTAGGCTGTGCTATATATATATAAACACTGAAGAAAACAAGAGAACAAGATGGAAAGCATCTCAACTGTTTCTTTGATTTATAAAGCATATTTAGAAACAATTCTGAAAGACTATGAGATTTTGAATGAGAAACTGAATATTGAGAAATAATTTTAGAAAACAATCTTTAAAACAAAAAAAAAAATAAAAAAGAAAGAAGTCAAACAGACCTTGACATTGAATATTAGATTACTTTGACCCTTGCTGTAACCTGTTTAGGAATTTAATCTTGTATACCCTACAAAACTAATAGTGGTGCAGATGATTTTGGTGGGGGTGTAAAAAGAAACAGGCCCTAATTCGATAGAACAAAACCAAGAGAGCTTCATCCTCCACCTCCATGATATCATTCTCCACCTCCATATTTCTTGTAATTACAAGTTTAACCTTAAGAAAAAAACAAAAATGTCCTTCAAATTAAAATAAATTTTTTGGCATAGTAAGTGCAGTGGGTGCATTCGTTGTGTGATGTGGGGGTCGAAGGTGGCAGTCTCAAAATGTAAAAATGTAAATAGAGAAGATGCAGGATTTTGATTGAGGTGAAAGGGGGGTGAAGGATAGTTTTAGATTTTAAATTAAATTTTAGAAATGAATTTGATTTTTCATATTTGCTATATATGCTATGGAGGTGCTGGAAGATATGATAGAAGTGGAGGAAGAAGCTCTCCAAAACCAGTAGTATGATATTGACCAAAGACAAAGAAGGTTCCTCACAATGTACAAAAAGTAAAACAGGTGCAGCATACATTTGAATTGAATGAGAACAACTCTACTCTAGTATCAAATAGATAACCTAAGTGACCTTTTTGAATTTGAACAAAAAAATCATAAAATATAAATTTAATAAAATATATCTTATATTTAATCAACTTTAATAAATATACTATGATTATAAACTACATAAAACAAATATTTAAATGTGCACATTGATTTGGCTTTATATTATATTTCATAAAGACAATATTTTATATTGTTGAATAGTCACTTTTTTGTATAATTAATCGATTTTATTATTTATTAAATATAATGTGTAGTTAATTAAATAATATTATTAAATATAATCTATTAATATATAAATTTTTATGCAAATCTATATCTAAAGAAGAAAAAATATATTACTGGGTCATAATAATTATTTCTAATTAATAAATAAATCCATACATTAAACATATGTTTTTTGATGCAATATATTCAAAAAATTTAAAATGCAACATATATTTAAATACAATACAAAATTAATTATTTCTAAAGTTAATTGGTTTACAAAACATACTTGAAAATCGAAAACTTAAATATACAACAATATGATATTTATTAATTTCACACATACAATAAATACATTATTTTTTATATTTTAAATAAATTTAATTCATAATATGTTATTTATGTTATTTATTAAAAATAATATATTCACCAAATTTAATAATGCAATAAAATGTACTTCTTTATTAATGAATTATTTATTTTAAGATATTAAAATACATTTTTGTCTCAGTCGATATATTTATTTGATTTTATTGGTTCTGTTTTTTTTTTTCTATAATATAAAATAGAAAGTGGAATTGGATTGGAAACTGGATCTGACTAAAAAGTGTTGAGCCTTGCTATGCCACTGTTGAACTTAGGGTAAACCCCTTCCCAAACACTCTGTTTACTTTGACCCTTTCATTTCTTTTCCACCACGCGGACAAACCCTATTTTCATTGTCCGCGTTCAAGAATATGTCAAGCACCTCCACCCTATATACAATAAGTTACTTCATACTTTCTTAATGGGATAGTATTGTAGCAAAATAAAATATTAAATTTATTTACTCTAAGAATAAGTCATTTCATTCCATGCCTATTTTATATTGCAAATATTTTCTTTAAGGAAATAGTAGATATTAACTTCTCGAAAACATATAATTATTCAAAGATTCGAAGTACTTTTGGAGAATATTATGGAAAAAATTTGGAATTAGATTTTTTTCTATTATTTGTTATTTCTGGTCAAATAAAAATGATTAGCAAAACTTTGTCTCGACTATTAGTATGCATGATATTTGAAAATCCAAAAGAATGATGAAAACTTTATCATATACAATTAGTCAAAACCATAATTTCTTTCTATGAGGTTATATATGAATTTAGTTTATTAAGACTTCTTGATTGTATACCTCTTCCAAACAATTACTCTATGTTATGCATTGATGGATTTTGAAAAATCCTAGTTTATTAAGAAAATGCATACCAAAATCAAAATCAAAGTACATACTAAGAAGAAGGCTAATTGATATGATAAGCATATCAATCAAGTAAGAAAGGAGCTTACATTTAAATTGGGAGATTATGTTTCACTTCATTTGAGAAAGGAAATATTTTCCTTTCAAAGAAAATTCAAACTTCAACTAGGAATGATATACTTTTCTAAGTCCTAAAGAGAATCAATAGTAATGAGTTAGATTTATCACATAATTAGAATGTTAGTTTGTTACATATATTTAATATAAGTGGTCTTACTCTTTATTTTTTTATCTAGATTTTAGAAATTTATGAAAGAATTCTCTCTAAAAAGAAAAGATGATAAGTGCAGGAATGAAGATAAAGAAAAAGAAAAAGAAAACATAAATTCAAGAAAAATAATTTGCAACATGACAAGAGAATATATGTTTTTCCTCAAAAAAAAATAATTACTTTTATTTTATATTTATCACACCCATAAAATGTAGAACTTGTAATTTTTTTCTAAATAGGTGCAAATAATAATTTCGGGTTGAGGTTATATTTGGATCTTTGAAACCTAAAAGGAAATAGGATAAATGAGTGCAAGCAAGAGGCTAATAATCATCTATGTTATTTTCAGGAAAGGAAAAAAAATGAGCCAAACAAGGATACAATATGAGAAATGTAATACAAGGATCAAATAAATGAAGTTAATTTTAACTTTTGATTTAGATCTGAGATTTAAATTTGAATTTAATGTCCTCCTTTTTCTTTTTTGTAAATTCTTAACCGAGGTTGGTCTTGAGGGGGTATATATAATCATCTCCCTTTGTATAAAAACTTTTGACAATATAAGAATTAGAAAATTTATTTTGATACAGAGTAATAACTATTCTAGAGTTTTATCCTAATTCTTAAGATTCAAATGCTAATTCATCTTATAATGTTTCTTAAGGAAGAGGAACATAAAAGACTTTGAAAATGTCAAATCACTTTCATCTCCTAATTTTGTATACAATTCTCTTTTAATTTTAACTTATTTTTTTATTTAATTTGATATCTTCAATATTGTTTATAATCATCGTATGGCCCTGATAGTTTATATGTATAATTAATTAATTAATTTACGATAAGAAGATAGTTATATAATATTATTGACTCAATTTGACCTGGCCAAATTTCTTACTTAACTGCTAAACTTGGGTCTGTTAATTAAATCTTGTCGCAAACTCAAGATTTTTTTTTTTAGGACAGCCATACAAACTCAAGTATATCATGTCTCCTTCCTAAACTCGACTCCTGTCGGAAGTTTATTTAGTATAAAATAGTAAAATATCAGTGATTGTTCAATCCCAAGTCTCGCACACTTTAAAGATCCATCAATTGGTGTAATGTTAACAAATTTAATATTTATACTTTGTATAATTGTTTATAGAAGTATTACTATAGTTCATGCGATTCAACTAGATGACCAATAGGTCCTACCATTGACTTGGTTTCTTACCGAATCGATCACCAATTGAAGTTTTTTAATAACTTTGTCTTGTGTGAACTATTGGCAAGACTATCTTTTGAACTAATTGTATACTTTTTTTATGAGATTGTAAATTTAAAATTCTATTTTCACATCCAGTTGGCTTTGAAGATTTGTGCACTCAAAAGTTTCGGTGAATGTGGTTGTTAAATTGTGTAGGTGATGTATAATTGACAAAGAATTCACACATATCTTAAAATCTAGAGGATCTCTCTCTCTATAATTTCCAATTCATAATCTCTATAGTTCTATCTTGTTTTTTTAAGCAGAATGCTGTGTGAAAGTTTAAAGCTTTTTATTAAAAAAATTAATTTAAAAATATAAGTTGATGAATCATTTTTATTTTATTTTTATTCTTATTTTAACTTAAAATTATCTATTATAACATATGAACAAAGGATGGTCTACTTCAAAGCAACCACATAACTAGTTTAGATATGTTTTGGAAGTTTTATTTTCGAGTTCTTTGTTTAATATTGTATATAATAGTTTTTTAGTAAAACCAATTTTTGAATATTTATGTTTATTTGAATATATGAAATATGTATGTATTGTATATGTTTAAAAGCAAAATAGTGCAAATGCTAGAGACACTCTCAAACCATGCAAATTCTAGCTTTACTTCTAGAAGTAGTTGAGATAAATGGAACATTTGATTCCCATTGACTTTTTCTACTTACCATTTTTCTTTTCCTCTTCAACTAGTTCCCATGTGGTTTATCTTCAACTAGTTTTAGTACAAGTCAACCAACACAGAATTAAAAAAAGAAAAACGTGAAGAGGAGTTTAGAATTTGCTGAGCTAGACCCAACTAGGAGGGTTGAATATGAAGTGGTTTGAGATAGCCATGAGCCACAAAACCACTCTGTGACCACCTTCTTCTCTCTTACTGTATTCTGCTGGCTTTGACCCAATAATCTCCAATTGGCCACCATGTGCTTTCCCATTATTCAAACCTAATCTTAGGTCAACTACCTCAGCCACCGCACCACCACCGTTGGATCTTCGTGGACTCCTCGGACACTCACCCATTGCTACTGTAACCATCTTCAAATGCTTTTATTACTTTTGTGTGGATGTGGTGAGCTTGCGTAGTAGTTGCGCTAAAACGTTGAACACATTACTAATGTCAATGTTAGAAAAAAAACAGCATCATAATAAATGTCAAAACCGAACCTTCCTCGTGTCTAATTCAATTCAACTTTGCCTCACCTGTTCTGCCCTATCACAAAAACCTCAAACTATGTTTCCCACCACCATTATTATATCCCTTTTACTTTTTTTTCAATAGTTTAAGATAACTTTTTTCAGTTTTGTATTCTTGTTTTGAATTTTTTAATTTAGTTCATTTTTTTAAAAGAATAAGTCAATATAATTTCCTTTTGTATCACGTGTTCTTTCTCTCAGCAAGTTAAACAAAATTAAATAAGATTAATTTAAAATTTTTTAAAATAGTGGTGTAAAATAAAATCACAATAGTTGCATAAAAAGGCGTTAATCCTTTACTTTATTTAAAGTGAATGCAATTTATGTGTATGGAGCATAATTCGAATTGTAGTCTTCTAACGTGTGGTTTGGAATCCTTTGATGTTAAGGGTTTTGTTAACTATGATTATTTAGATTTATTTTAAATAATTATAAATAATAAATATATTAAATGTAGATTCAGTCTTTATTTTATGTTTAATTCTTATTTTATCTTTAAAAAAATTAGTTATTTTTCTTTTAAATTGGGTCAATTTGATGTTTCTAGAGTAACGAATTTTTTTATTTTATTTTTTAGAGAGAAATTTGATTAGATTTTTACTAATTCAAAATGATTAAGATTATACTGAGGTGTGAACTAATAAGAGTCACAAATATTGTAAGATTCATGTGAAAACGAGTCTTTTGCAAACATCTGAAAACAAAAATATAATATTAGGATTTCGTTTTGCTCATTAGATTTATTTCTCACACAACTTGTAGCACGTCTAGATATGGTCATTTTGGTTAACCATCAATTGAGTTTTATAATCTTCATGTAGGTAAATATATTATATAAGATTTACGTCTTGAGTTAATAAACAAATAATAATTTCTCAGTCATAAAAAAAGAATCACTATCATATTTCAAAATAAATAAATAAATAAATGCGTCACTATTTTGATTCCAGCTTTTGAAACTCTCCATGCATTGAAATGACAAAAAGATATTGCTTTGAGTACTTTTTATTTTATAGTAAAGAGCATCACAACGTTTCTCTTTCCCACGGTGTTGTTTTGTGGCTGGCCAAATTAGGTTTTGAGCCTTTGACCTTGCAAAAGAAATCAAAAGGAGTGATCCATTTTACGTCGTTTCATGTAGTGAATTATTAATGCTACATAGTTGAACTTTATTAAAATCGTATTTAGAATCGATGCTTATTTTCAAAACCTAAAATCCCATAACTTGCTGTTTGCTTTTACACCAATGCTTCTCAAGCACATAGTCAACCATAAACAAAAGGACAAAAAGAAAAGATGCAAAGACGAAGCTTTCGATGACATCGTTGCGCAATAATTTTCTATTGGTTTGAATTCTTATGAGACATATGTATTCAACAATAAAATAATAATTGTAGTATAATATAAGAACTATACATATATTATTGCCATTTGGTTAATTTGATATTTTTGGTGTTGTGTGATGTTATACCACTTTAATATGCTTATCTATCCTAATACTTTGTAATTGTTAAAATAAGATCGGCATGCTTGTTTTAACCACTACATAATTATAAAAGGTTTTTTTTTAGTATAATTGGTTTCACAAATTTATACATCTTATTGTAATACAATCTACCAAATAAAATGGTTATCAATCGGTTGTAAGAAATATAATTTATGTGATTGAAGTTAAAAGTATAATCAAATATTCTTACATATCCAATGGTACTAAGATAACTAAGGTACTTAAGTTAATTTAAGAGTAATGTTAAATATATTCTTATGATAAGAACTCAAGTTACTTTGCTAAATCAAATAATGCTGCAATATAATTAAAATATATTATAATTCAAGTCTAGTATATATAATAACTAATAATTCATTTTTTTCACTTTTCATTTTCTTTTTTCTTAATTCAATCAATTTCACTTTACTTTTTACTCTTCTTTTGTTTCTTTTCTTTCCTTTTTCAATTCCTCGTTCTCACTCTTCAATCTAGATAAATCATTCATTCTTTAAATCTATATAAAACACTAAAAGTAACAACTTACATAAAAAAATTAACAAGTTCATGAAATATTACATTTTTACATAAGAAAAATATTTATTATTTTTTAACATTATCCTCATCCTCCACAAAGCATCCAATATTGATATTTATAAAATTATATCCACTTCTTTGTTTAAAAGATAAATATTAAATATATATGTTTATAGGATAATTTAATGCTATGATCATTTTTCTTTCCATATTTTAAAGAGAATTATTAAAATATAAGAAGAACATGTGTGAAAACTTTACAAAATTTATGAAAGTTGAAATAACAATTTACATAAATTGGATAATAAGTCAGAAATTATAGGAAGACTTTTTGAAATGGTATAATTTTTGAAACAAAATTATTAAAACATACAAATTTGAAAAACTTATCTATATGGATAAATTATGTCATGTTGATATGATTTTATTACGAAGAAGTCATGTATACATGACAAAACTTTAATTTCATGAGAATGAAGTTATGCCAACTTGAAATGACATCAATATGCCAGGAGAAGTCTTGTTTGACTTACACGGTTTTGATTAATATTAATTAATATTTATTTTATTTAAAATTAAATGAAGCCATCAGTTCAGATAAGACTACACCAAAATCATATCATGCTCACACGAGTTAAACATGGAGACATAAGTTAGTTGTTTTTATATTAAATCGAAGTCATGTCCCCTCTACACGAATGAAGTTATGCTAGCTTGAAATGAAATCGATATGACAGGAGAAGTCTTGTTTGGCTCAGACGACTTTGATTAATGTTAATTAATGTTTATTTTTATTTTAAATTAAATAAAGTCACCAGTTTAAATAAGACTACACTAAAATCAAAATCATGCTCACATGAGTTGTGCATTGAGACATGAGTTAGTTGTTTTTATATTAAACCGAAATCATGTACCCTTTACACGAATGAAGTTATGCTAGCTTGAAATGAAATCAATATGACAGGAGAAGTCTTGTTTGACTCACACCACTTTGATTAATGTATTAATGTTTATTTTATTTTAAATTAAATGAAGTCATCGGTTCAGATAAGACTACACTAAAATCATATCATGCTCACGTGTATTGAGCATGAGTTAGTTGTTTTATATTAAATTGAAATCATATACCCTTTACACGAATGAAGTTATACCAATTTGAAATGAAATTAATATGACAGAAGAAGTCTTGTTTGGCTCACATGAATTTGATTAATGTTAATTAATGTTTATTTTTTATTTTAAACTAAATGAAGTCACCAGTTCAGATAAGACTACACTAAAATCATATCATGCTCACCTGAGTTGTGCATGGAGACATGAGTCAGTTGTTTTTATATCAAACTGAAATCATGTACGCTTTACACAAATGAAGTTATGCCAACTTGAAATGAAATCAATATGACAGGAGAAGTCTTGTTTGGCTCACACCACTTTGACTAATATATTAATGTTTATTTTTATGTTAAATTAAATGAAGTCAGTTCAGATAAGACTACACTAAAATCGTATCATGCTGACACAAGTTGTGCATGGAGACATGAATTAGTTGTTTTAATATTAAACCGAAATCATGTTCCTTTTACAAAAATGAAGTTATGCAAGCTTGAAATGAAATCAATATGACGGGAAAAAGTTTGGCTCACACGACTTTGATTAATGTTAATTAATGTTTATTTTTTATTTTAAATTAAATGAAGTCACCAGTTTAAATAAGACTACACTAAAATCAAAATAATGCTCACACAAGTTGTGAATTGAGACATAGGTTAGCTGTTTTTATATTAAACTGAAATCATGTACCCTTTACACGAATGAAGTTATGCTAGCTTGAAATGAAATCAATATGACAGGAGAAGTCTTGTTTGGCTCACACCACTTTGATTAATGTATTAATGTTTATTTTTATTTTAAATTAAATGAAGTCATCAGTTCAGTTCAGATAAGACTACACTAAAATCATATCATGCTCACGTGTACTGAGACATGAGTTAGTTGTTTTTTATATTAAACCGAAATCATATACCCTTTACACGAATAAAGTTATGCCAACTTGAAATGAAATTAATATTACAGGAGAAGTCTTGTTTGGCTCACATGAATTTGATTAATATTTATTAATGTTTATTTTTTATTTTAAATTAAATGAAGTCACCAGTTCAAATAAGACTAGACTAAAATCATATCATGCTCACACGAGTTGTGTATGGAGACATGAGTTAGTTGATTTTATATTAAACTGAAGTTATGTACCCTTTACACGACTTCTACATGAGATTATTTTATTATTTGTATTAATATTAATACATACAATTTTATATAGAAAAATATTAAAATGTTAATATTAATTGTTTATGTGAAAATATTTGTGAAATATAAAAATATTATTTACACAATTATTAAAAAAATTAAGATCAATAGATAATTTTATAAAAATTATTACTTCCACAAGATCAAATTTCGTACTTGACCTAGGAACACCAAATACTCATCTATGTATAACAAAATGGATTACTTAATTCTAAATAAGCCAACAAAAATACTCTATTATCGGAATGAAAATCATAATATAAGCAATTGTGCAAGTAGACAAGGTTGATAGTAAAATTTACTTCCAATTTCTATTTTTTTTATTTTGCACTATTGATTTATAACTTCATTTTCTCCCACTATCACACAAAATAATCAAACAAATATTAATATATAACTACATAAAACTAACAAGTTAATTTAATGTTATCTTTAATCACAATTCTTATAATAATTTCTATACTTTTAAAATATTTTATTTCTGCTATATTCTTTTATAAAATTGTCTATTGGTCATACTTTTCAATAATTGTGTAAATAATATTTTAATATAAAAATTTAATATTAACATATAAATAATTTTTTTATATAAAATTGTCTATATTAATATTAACATAAGTAATAAAATTATTTTATGCACGAGTTGTGACGACTTTGGTTTAATATGAAAACATATGAATTGATAACACTTATGCATAAGTTTAGTTCAAATAAGATTATACTAAAGTCGAGCGAGTACGACATGATTTTATTAAAAATACAAACATCCGTTAATACTAATTAAAGTTATATACATCAAACATGATTCCTTTTCTTACATTGAATTCATATGTCGAGTTCATATTACTTCATTTTAATAAATCTAAAATCATGCCAGACATGCATGACTTATTTACAATGATGCATTTTATGTTGGTATAACTTACACAAAAAGATAGGTTAAGAATAAATTAAATTTATGCAAGTTAAATTTAATGAAAAAAATAAATATAAAATTGAGAAGATAAAAATGATTAAATAAGATAAACATATTTAAACTTATTATAAATTTATAAAACTCCCTATTAATTATATAGAGAATGTATATGATGCAATAGTTAAGTACAGATAATGTATATAATGCAATAGTTAAATACAATGTGAATGTTTTAATTATTTTAAATATAATATTAATTATTTTTATACTTTAATATAATGAAGTTTAATATATAGAAGTGTTTTTTTTATTTATGATCATGTACTTCTAATTATGTGAAAAAAATAAACTTTATGAATACAAAAAATTAATGTAGAAAAGAAAATTATCTGAGTTTATAAAGATAATAAAAGTAGTATGATTTTTTTCTCAAATAAACTTAATTTAAAAAAATTACATAAATAAAAATTTTTAAAGTTGATTTACACCAGTATATTCTATTATTATTATTATTTACATATTAGAATTTAATTATTGTAATATATAAATAGTAATTATTTGTATCGAAAAATCTATAAAAAATATTACTTTAGAAATTGATATTTATATGACATAGTTGATTTAGTTTTTCCATAACTGAATTTTGTCTTAGAAATAAATAAAAATAAATAAATTTATTTATACAAATAAAGTTTGAAAGAATATATTTGTTTACGTTTTTAAACAAAGAGGCATAGTTAGAAAAAAAAAATAAAAATAAAGTATTACAGCACCTTTAAAAGCGTTGACTGTCTAACTTGCAAAGAAAGGAAACTAAGAGTTTATGTCTTTATAAACACTGCCTTCCCCCTTACAGAATAGTTTAAAGAACTTTTTCCACAAAAAGAAAAGTAGAAATAAGAACTTGCATGTTTAATGATTTTTATTAAGAAGTTATGGTTAGTAATTATTTTATTTACTAATATTCATATTATTATAATGAGATTATATAGAAGTTATATATTAAAACTTGAGTTGTAAAATTGACAAACTTCATATCAATATATACTATCAAATTAAGGTTCAAAGGATACCATGTGCAATGTCAATGTCAGGATCTGAATAAATTATTTATCTTGCTGAAATACCTATTCTTTATATTATAAATTAAGTAAGTTTATTTTTATTAAAATTAAATCAGAAAAAAATAGTAGAAAATAATGAGAAAATTATTAATGAATTATCAGAAAAAGAGAGAGAGAGAGAAGAAAAGTCAATGTTAAGCAGTGCTTAGTTGTCACGTACACTCAGTTCAAGAAAAGGAAAAGAAAAAAAGATGATACAGAGAATAGAGATTATTAACCATAATGATATTTTGTAGTGGTGTGGTTTTTACATTTTTTTGTTCTGGTGTCTTATCTGTTGCCCACTTATCGAAGGAAAGTGGGACCCACCACCTACACCTCTTTTGGACCTTCACAGTAACTCTTGCTTTGTCGTGGCGTACTTTGCTCTGTTGCAACCAATGTTCGCCCTTGGATCCACGAAACTTGTTTGACTTTCCAACCCCTCTCTCTCTTTTATAACCTCTCTCTCCCCTTCCCACACCAAAACCAAAAACCAAACCAAAACCTCTTCTCCTTTGTTTCTCCTATAATTCTTCGTGTTTTATGGCAGTGGATATGCTCGATCTTGTTCCCAGAACCAGGATGGAGGAACAGTTAGCAATTCAAGAAGCCGCTTCCGCTGGATTGAAAAGCATGGAGCATCTCATTCGACTCCTTTCTCCCTCCGCCGGGAATTCCTCTTCTTCAAACAATAACAACAACGTTAGCCTCAACAACCTCGACTGCTCCGAAATCACCGACTTCACTGTCTCCAAATTCAAACAGGTCATTAACCTTCTCAACCGCACCGGCCACGCCCGCTTCCGCCGTGCACCGCCCCAAGCCCAAGCCCAATCCCAGGCCCAGCCGCAACCAGACCCACAACCACAACCACAACCTCAATCCCAACAAGGCTTTACTTTGGATTTCGTTAAACCCACCATTCTCAACTCCAAGCCCTGCAACAAAGACGAAACCCTCACTCTTTCCACCACCACCACCACCTCCTCCTCCTTTTTATCCTCCGTCACCAACGACGCTAGCGTCTCCGACGGCAAGATCGGCCCTTTCCTCCCTCCCTCCGCCGCCAAACCCCCTCTCTCCTCCTCCCACCGGAAAAAGTGCCGCGAAGCCGCGCTCTCCGCCAAACCCTCCTGCCACTGCTCCAAGAAAAGGTTTTCCTCTACACCCTTTTGAAAAAAATTATTAATTTAAACCACAAACAGAGGCACTGACGTTGGTTTCTTTTTTCTCAGGAAATCGCGCGTGAAGCAAACGATCCGCGTACCGGCGATAAGTTCCAAGATCGCCGACATCCCACCGGACGAGTACTCGTGGAGAAAGTACGGCCAAAAACCGATCAAGGGCTCACCTTTTCCTCGGTATTATTCTATTCTTTCTTCTCTCACCTTGTTGAATCGGTTAAGTCAAATGCAGATCTCAATGTCCGTTAAAAAATCGATTTTTAATTAGTTCTTCAATTATAATTGAAACTTGGGAAGCTTGGCTTCAATAATTTACGTAGTTAAGATGGTATTCAATTGGAATCTAGAATTGAAATTTTTGTTATTGAGAATTGGTGTGTTTTTGGCAGTGGGTACTACAAGTGCAGCACCGTGAGAGGGTGTCCGGCGAGGAAGCACGTGGAGCGCGCGCAAGATGACCCGAAGATGCTGATAGTGACGTACGAGGGTGAGCACCATCACGCGCTGCCGTTACCCGCCGCAACCGGCGTTGGTTTCGGCCTTTGAGGTAGTCAACGAACGGCGTCGTGTTGGAAACTTGACGGAAGTGTCCGTCTGGCCGTGACGGTAACGGCGGATGCGAGGTTGAAGGGCGGAAAAAGTGGGCATGGAAGTCAACTTTTGCGGTGTGGACTTTGACGGAGTCGTCTAAATTTGACGAGGACTTTTGTGTAAATTTGACCGGAAGTAGTAGTACAGGTCTGGAAATGAAATGAAATATAGTGATCCGTTTTTTTATTTATGCAACAAATTAGATTATTCTAAAATGGCATTTATTTATTTGATTTGATGTGGGAGTTGAATTATTTTGTGCGTGGAATATATAAATAATAGTAATAAGAAGAATAATAAGATTGGGAGATCTAAGTTGAAAGATTAGATTCGTTTTGTTGAAAAAAGGGAGGAAAAAAAGTCAAGGGAAGGGTCCCATGTGAAGTTGGAATAATGAGTAATGAAAGTTGGGGAAAGTGGGGGAAGGAACAGGTCAATGGTTGTTATGGGGAGTGGGGCCCATTCAGCGTTACTTTAAATCTCTTTGACTCAGCTCATCGTCTCCAATTAAGTTACGCAACCTAACCTTCGTTGACGGTTTCACCCATAAAATAATCATCAATTCAATTATTCATTTTAAATCTCAGATTTCAAATTCATTTGTTTATATATTCACAAATGGTTGATATTTTACTTGTTTTTTTCTTTCTTAAAAAATAGATAATATGAAAAAGAAAGATAAGATTGCTTAATGTTTTCTAAGCTAGTTAGTTTATGCATTTTTGGTATATTAATTTATTCTTAGTTATATATCCATAAATCCGCTTTCATTTTGATTATTTTAAATTAATGTAAATTCTAATATTTGAGGTGTGCAAGGATGTGATAAGACTTGTTTTTTTAATACAAAGTGTAGGTGAAAACATCATAAACTAGGTTAATATAATGACTAATGATACTATCAAATACACAACCAACTTGTACTTCCATGCAAATGTATATTAAGAGATTAGACATTAATTGAGTTTAAAGGAAGCAATATAATTTTTTGAGATAATGTTTGCTAAGGAAACAACCTGATGTTTTGAGATAATGTTTCCAGAAAACTCAAACATCTCATGCTTCTCATAAATGTCATTGAAGTGAATATTATAAAAAAAAAAAAAAACATTTGCCTTCAACTACCTTTGCCAATTGTATTTAAATATGTTGATCTCCTTTTTTTTGGTAGCTCTGCACTTCCTTAATATTCTATTGTTCTTCTACGAGCATTATGATGTCAATCTTGTCCTTTTGTTCTATGATTCATACTCTCTTATCATAGATCTTGTGTTCTAGGTTTTCACATTCACATTTTTGGATAATATTTGGATCTTTACTTAATTAGGTATTTGTTTGTTTTTACATATTTGTTTTCTTGGAACATGGAAGAGGTACTTGTAACCTTCTAAACAACTCAATTTGTTTATAATCAATAATAACAATAATAATAAAAATAACTAAGTGATAAAAAAAATACTTATTTGTTTATCTCAAATAGAGATAAAAAAGGATTGCCATATTGTAAACACAACTGAAGTATTGTAATTATTTTGTTTTCTCTCTGCCAAATAAAACATTATGGTCAATTTGATTGTGTGGAAAGCAGAAGAAGGGACATGAAAGAAGAAAACGAAACTGTTTGGAAAAAGTGAAAGGAAAATGGTGGATCTTAACCTTTTCTTTCCCACCTATAATGTTGAAGGAAAACGCAAAAACATTTTATATTAATAATATAATCAAATTATATTATCTAATTTCAAATTGCCATTGTTTTTAAACTCTTAATCAATTAGAGAATCATAAACGATTACGGTAGTTTCTATTTTTTTCATAATAACAAGTAAAAAAAATAATATTAGCAATAACAGATCAAACAATTTCAATATTTTTTTTTTCTTCAACCAAACAACCCTGTTTTTATTTTATTTTTTCACTTACTTACTTTTGTTCTATTCTTTTCGATGTACCAAACATAGTAGTTATTAATATCTATTGAAGAACCTAGTTAATCACCTTTAGAAAGTCAGACATATTAACTACATTTTTTTTCATCCACAGACCTTGAACTAAGATTTTATTTAAAAGGATTGAGTTTATTTCACTTGGATGAATGATTGTTTTTAGCACTCAAATGTATACTAGTATTTTAACTTATGCAATGAGTATTTAATTTATATAAATAAATTTTATAATAATTGAATAGTTTATATAAACTACACTATAATTAACATTTGTAATAATAAATATTAAGTTATATTTTATATTTATGATAAATAATTTGTATTAGAATACAAGTTTAATTTTAGTGATCGATAAGTTTTTCTAAAAAACATCGAAAACGCTTTTGTTGAATAATTATTTTTTATAAAAGGTAAACTGTATGGTATAAACTAGGCCCATTGAGCCCATGCCTCTGTTCAATTAAGCCCGTCATAACTGGATTTAAAATCCCTGCGAATTTTTTTTATACTTAGGATATTAATCACTTAAAGATTGTTGATTAAAATATTAAGTTAATATTATTTAAAATGGATCCTCTGTGTCTTTGAATATTTTGGAGAGATTATTTTTTAACATCCATATCTTCAATCAAAGACAATTATACTTATATATTAGATAATCATGAAATTTTGTTTTACTTATCAGAGTCTTTCTGTATTACGTCAGCTTTTAGATCTTGAGTGATGCTCTAATACAAGAGTTAAGATAAACATTTTCATAATTTTATATTTCTAATTTAATATTAATAAAACCTTTGTAAGATAATTTTTTTCCTTTTATAACTCGAAATGTTATTTAGTATACATAGTTTTAAATTTAAAATTCGCTCATATTATATCGATAAAATTTAATAAAAAAATCTTATAAGTTTTAAATTTAACTCCGATAATGATACTTGTGTTAGAAATGTTCTAAGATTGTCATTTTGTTTGAGTCCCTCTCAATCAATTGAGATAAGCTTTTTCGTGGTATGCAATGTTGTATCATTTTTAAATATTAAACTAATATTAATTGAACCTTAAGAGGGTTAAATCAATATTTTAAATGAAAAAAGTTCCATGATATTAAATCTTTAAGTTATGTTTTCTTCGTACATAGTTAAAACAAATACTGATATTATAGCATATAAATAATAAAAGAATATTTGATTAATATTTTAATAAATATCTTCTAAATAGAACATAAATTAAAATTTGAATGCAAGTACGCAGTTCCCCATATAAAGTCAAACAAAACAAGGAAAGAAATAAATATATGTAAAATTAAAATATTTTATTATAATTTTGAATAAATATTAGTTTTTTTAATAAATTAGGTATGTGAATGTCACACCTAATGTATATTAAATAAATAATACAAAAAGTAGAAAAACCTTAACAAAATCTACTTAAGTGAGAAACCTATAAAAAGAAAAATAAAAACTATCAATAATAATTAATTAAAAGATAGAGTTAATGTATTATTAATAGATCTAAATGCAAGTAATTACAATATAATCAATTAAAATACCAAATAATTTATTAAACAATATAATTGATGCTGGGAAAAATTATCATGAACATAATATAAGCACAAAAATTAATTAGCAAAAACTGAAATTGAAATCGAAATCAATTTTGCAACAAAAAAATCAATTAGTTTTTGTGAGTCTCTTGAAAGTACAACATATCAAAATTAGACGTCAGATTGTAATATGAAGAGATTCATAGTATAATGAGGCAAAAAAAGAAGAAGTGAATTATGCTTATAAAATTGAATCTCGAAAAACTACTTCCGATTTAGTCCTAAAATTATGAATCCACTTTTTCTCTCTCAAATTGGAAAAAATAAATAGTTGCTCAGTTTTTTTAATCTTTAGATCCAGATCATATTAACTGTAAAGAAAAACAGTTATGGAAGGTTACTATAGCATTTGTCACAGTGTTCCACTTTTAGAAAAAGATGGTCATCATTTTTGTTTTAATATTCTCTAGTCCAAAATTCGAGAGATTGAACTAATGTTATTTTTTAATAAATAATAAATATAAACACTATCTTTAAAGTAATTTTATTTTTTTAATAAATACATTACTTAATAGTTAATATAAATATAAATATGGATATAGCTTGTTTAGAAACAAACTAAACATTATTTTATTTTATTAAAACTAATAATACTAGTCAATTTAATTTTCTTACATATTAAAACTGAAGAAAAGCATCTATATCACATAGAAGAATGTGCCCTATGACCCACTAAAATCAATTTATTTATTGTATTTATTGGAATAGATTATAGCTTCTCAAAAGTGTAGGCAAATCAATCTCAAAATAATGAGACAAATTCGAATGGAGGCACCATCATAATAAATGAATAGTAGATAGAGATAAACATGATTATCCCTTCTTTCCTTTATGCTTTCTTAATCATTATCTTGATAGATATGGTTAAATTATTTAATTAATTAAATTTTAAGTTTTTATAAATTTTGATATTTAATTTTTTATTAAAATAATTTATTTTACTAAGTACTTAATTTTTTTTTATAATTCTTTAATTAGATCAATGTCGTTTAATTTTCTGTGAATTAGGATAGAACTGTTATTGTTTACATGCTTGCATATGAAAAGTAAAAAAAAAAAAAAACTATTTAACCAACTTTTAAGTTCTTCGTAAATAGAAATACTTTTAATTAAGTCTTTATTAAAAAATGATCATTATATAAAGTATTTAAAATTATGATATTTTTTAATTGATTTCATATCATTAATAGAAATTACTTAATAAATACTACGAACTTAAATAATAAAGAAAATAAAATTATGAAATCATAATTATTTTTATTAAAAATTGAAATTATTTTATTTTATAAATTAATAGTAAAAAAAATTGAATCATCTATATCAAAACTCTGAAAACAAAATAATAATATTTGGAAAGGATAAATAATACTTTAAAATTTTAATTTTTTTATTCAACTTTATTGTGTTCTATTTCAGACTATAAATTTAATCAGTTGCGTTATTCTAATTGTTGATACAGACTTAGCTACAAAATATAAAGATTTTAGATATTTTTATAAAATAAAATTTTAAATAAGTATTTAATTAAAGTTATTTAAATTTATAAACGATTTAAACCTTAACTAAGTTATTTTTATTTTTTATATGAAAAAAAATATAAATAAAGATTATGTAAAATAATAATCATAAAACAAGGACTTAGTTAAAAGATATATAAAAAATATGTTGATAAAAGTAAGGGTTTATAAAAATTATCATTCTATTACATAAATTATATTTTTAAGTTTATAAAACCCTAACTTATAATTTATATTTTTGTCGATTTTTCTAGTGTGTTTTTTAGTGACCTATATCATTAGATTTTAAATTAATTTTTAACTTAATTAGATACTAATTTAGAATCTAATGACATGGTCACTAAATTTTTGGTAGCTAATGTTAGATAGCAATTATTTGACTTAATTGGTCATTAAATTTAATTATTATTTAATTTAATTTGATGACTATTTTGGTAACAATTAGCAACTATTTCATTTGGTAGCTAAATATTAATTTCTAAATAACTTTTTTCTTATAGTATAAAGTTGTTTGATGTATTTATTAGACGAGTGAATTATTTTTTTATGTCTCTTTCTATTTCTACTTTTCCTTTTTTTCATCATAATAATTAGGATGATTTTTTCAACAGATTTTACAAAAATATAAATACGTAATTGTTTCTCAGTAAAATTAATTAACCCTTTGTTATCACAGTAAACTCATCATATGTCATTCATATAAGCATGACTAATAATTAATGTTTGGTATTTTTATTTATATAATATGTAAAATTTATATTGTGTAAATAATAGTTTTTCTTAGATAATATTATTGTGAAAAAGATGTGAAGACAATAATAGTGAAACATTTACTTAAACAAAGAAGATATAAGAAGAATTTGCGCTTTTGTCCAAATTGTTGATATATATAGGTCTAATGTAATTATTGATAAGACTATGACTCAATTACACTTCTAAAATCAAATGAGAAGAGATAGTTAAAAATGAAAAGAAAAAATAATTAATACTCTTTTAAGTAATTTACTCCGTAACTAATAAATATTTGCAAATTTATATTAGAAAGCGGTTTTTAATAATTGTTAAAATATGGCCAAAACACTAAGACAAAACAAACACAAATAATTATCATAATAATTAATTAATGGTGTGGCATTTACAATGTATCGTGTGCGTGCGTCTGTAACGTAAATTTATAGTATCACACTTGTTTTAAACATCATAGTTCATGTTTTTATAAATTTAAAGTATAGAATGATAATTTTTTAACACTTGTGCCGCTAGTTTCAGAATTTGATTTAAAAGTTTCATTTCACTTAATTATATTCTCAAGATAATTTGTTTTAAGGTATAATATTGGATTTATAGAAATTACACTTTTGAGAATATGTTTTCCTATAATAATTTTTTTAATATTTTAAATAATTTAAATAAAAATGAAAGATACATTAAGGATACAAGTTAGCATGGAAATAAGAATCCACTAAATTAAAATATTTTTTCTTAATGATAATTAATGAGAATTTGATTAGACAACATTGATACATTATATTACAAATTGATATAAAATAAAAAAAATGTTAATTTAAAAAAAAAAATACATCAATAATGTATGAAAGTGTTTCCCTCATTATTTTCAAACTCTCAAATGATTATCTTGCTATAGAATCGAATATATATGAGGCCTACCATTTCATAGATTCTATATATTCCTTTTCATTCATTGGATGCTTATTTTTTCCCAAAGAAGATGAGCATAAAACCAGCCACATAATCCCTCTTTAGGGTTGACTACAATCTTATGGAATTAGCACGCCCTACAAAAAAAGAGTGATCTTTGAACTATAAATGGTGGTGATGTTTGTAACTACAAAAGAGTAGTCAAAGTTGTTGCATATGTCTATAAGAGTTTAAAAGGAGTCAAAAATAAGAGGGCATCACTTTGGATCTTTCTAAGGAAAAATTAAGAAGTCCTCATTGAAGATTTCTACACATGCATTGTTATTGAAGTTATTAATGTATATTACAATATTTTTATTGGTTTTTCTTTTTAAATATTTTTTAATTTAGAATGTTTTGTTTTTTACTATTTTTTAGTGTTAAGGAAAATAATTAAAAGTGTTATAAAATGAAAGGAAAACTAAAGTAAGCTTGTAATTTCTAGATTTTTCAAGATCAACTGCAGCCAGAATTTGACTGAACTTAGCCAACCGCCATCGGTTGTTGACTTCAGCTGGCATTCTAAAATATTTCAACCAAAAATGATCATTTTATAATATCTTTTTCACCTTTACGTTAAATAAAAGTTTTCGATAATCTGTCCTTCTCTTGTTAGGTGACATTTAAAAATTAATAATAATAATAATAAGAGACACAGTTTTACAAAACAAATACGATTGACAAAAAATTATAATAAGCATGTAGAATATTTTCAATTTCTAAGTTAGACTATTTAGTATTCTTTTTCTTACTATTTTGAAATGGGGTAGTGACGTCTCAACAAAGTTCTGATATATTAATTTGGTAGTTCATATGACATCCTTTTTTACCAATTTTATATAAGTGCATGAAGGTAAATAAGAAGGACATTATAAATTATGAACATAATAGGAAAACACATAATAGAAAGGTTTTTTCCATTCATTTTCAAAGTAATACATTGGTTAAAAGCTAATTCACTATGGTTTATTCTTATTCGACATGCTTCTTGCTTGCTAGTTTTCTAGGTCCTTCGAAAGCTTCTTAATGGTCATGTTGCAGTTGCTAAGGTATATATCAATAATTGGTAGTAAACCCTCTTTATTGGTTTCTTTCTATAACATACTTTATTTTAAAATTATAAATTAATGAAATTTATTAAATATAAGTTTGATTGAAAAAGCAGTACTTCGATATGCCTTCTCCAGAGGAAGTATAGCCTTTTATATGTCTTGACATCTAAAGACAAATATGTATATTTATTATAATACGATGACAGTTTCTGTCACCCCTACATAAACTATGCTTTAAGAAACAGATTCATGTGAGTTAAGCAGCTTTTGTTTATTGGCATATCATTATTTGGTTTGGATCTGAAGTAAAGCTTCTTATATTTTGAATTATATATATTGGTTAGTCAACACTTGGCTGCAAGGAATATAATGCAAAGATACCTAGTTAGATACATTTTACTTCCATTGAAATATATTATATTACATAAATATATGTAATGTCTCCAATGCCAAGTGAGAAATAGAAGAGAGCTCAACATTTTATGGTGAACATGCACACATACATACACTAATTCTTGTGCAGTAATTTTTAAACAATTAATATTTAAAGTCGCATTTTAAAACGGCATATATAATCTTTACATATTTAAAAGTATAATGTATTCTTTCTTAAAATATAAGCATAAATGTTAATTATAGAATAACATATCTTTTTTCCATGAATATTTAATTTATTTAAAAGCACCATGAACGATTATTAATATGCATAACATTATTTTGATGAGATTTTGTGTTTTAGAAAACATTATTAAAAAGAAATAAATTCTAGTTCTGAAATATCTGACAATATGTTAGCAGAAAAAATAAAATAAAAAAAGGAAAGAAACAACGAGAAACGTTGTTACCAAGGTTTGCTGCTACAATTTTAACAAATTAGTCAATTACCAGTGCAGTAGTAAACGTAAGTAGTTAATCATATCTGATTGATTCGATCCACTTATGATTATCCTAATATTACCTTAAACAAATGCTTAAAAAACATGCGTACGATTATCTTTTGGGATTTGCTATGAAGTTTCCGTTGACTTGCACAGGGTTATTTTAAACCGAATAACGATGATGTTATTCACCTTTCCATAATATTCGTTTTATAATTTTTATTTTATTTTCTCTACCGTATTACTTGTTTTATTTTTTTATGTATCCATCTTTTCAAGTGAAAACAAAACTTATTCCAAGTTGCATGGGTTGACGCTTGAATCAAACACCATATTCATCAGAATAAAAACAAAAATCCTTTCATACCCCACTTTCAACAACTTGAAACTATGTTCATACACCTTGCTAATTAAGAGTTTATGAAATCACTAACAACCAATCTTATATAATAAAGACTAGTTGAACACAAAATCTTAATATTTAAGAATTTAAGTGATGCAGCTGATCCCTGTTAGATACACATACTATGTTATAATTTAAAATGAACCAGTAAAAAACAAATTATTCCATTTATTTATTATCTTTACATCACTTAAAACTTAATTAAGTCACTTCATTGTTTCACATTGTGTTCCACTAATAAAAATTTATATATAAATAAAAAACGTACATTTTTAAATAAATTATACTATTTTCAAAGGAAAAATATTACACTTTATTCTCTTAGAAGTTAAAGTTAATTACTTCGTTGTGTTTCACCGACAAAAAAAAATAATACTTGGACTAAAAAAACATATTTTTTAAATTCTTTTATACTATTTTTAAAGGGAAGTTATAAACTTAGCTGTTTTAGTGGAAAAAAGTGTCTTTCTTACACAATGTGTAAAGAACTTAATAATTTTAAAATATACAGAAAGAAATATCTTTTGATTCACAAATTAATATTTTATTGGTGAAATATAATGTGAAATAAAAGTGATCAGTTCCGTCTACTTACTATTGTTTTCTCTTAATCCAATAAGATGTCGTTTCATTAAAAAACTATAATTATGTAAGTGAAATATGATAATTAACTTTGGCAATTCTATTTTTATAGAACTTTTAGATCCATATGTATACATGGGTGTGATGGAGAAGGGAAAAAGAATTGAGAAAAAGAAGTCAAGAGAGAAAGAGAGAGGGAGAAGAACGTGAAAAGCAATGGTAAGTTGACTTGAAATGAGGGAGAAAAGAAGAAGAAGGTGATTGATTGAAGCATGAACAGCGAAGCATAGGAAGAAAAGAAGAGTTTGGGAGATGAAGGGGATGCCACCACATGAACAGCAGCTAAGCAATCATGTGACTCTGTCAGATCAAGTCATCAACCAAGTTTGTGTGCTCCTTTCAGCTTTTTCATATAATACTAATTATAATCCACACAAACATTTCACCTCAAAAACCATGCCATTAATTAGGAACATAATAATCAAAGTAAAAATTATTGATCTGTCAAACTTCATTTTAAAACATTGAGGGCTAAAAAGAATTGAACCAATTATGGCTGATATGATGGACCTGACAGAGCCAGCTCAAGAATTGTAGATGCAAAATTCAGCTTCACCTAGTCATAGTTTTCATAATAACTCTAATTAAAGGATAATTATGTTTTCTTAGCAGTTTATATAAAAATACTTGTTGTGAGTGGGAATCTTTGAATTCATCATGGAAAAGAACTAGTCTCTAGTTTTTATCTAAAATTATGAATATTACAAATTAAAGGACTAGAATTGAAGAAAAAAAAAAAGAAAATTTCCTTAAACCTAATTTTTATCTCCACTTTGAATTCTTTTGGTTTTATTAATAAGTGGACATGGACAAGCCTACAAAGTTACAAGAGGGCAACACGCCTTGTTGTTTGGTATAACATACACTTTTTTTTTTCCTTTTTCCCTTTTTTTCCTTTTTTCATTTTTTTCACTTTTTTTCCCTTTCACAATTTTCACTTTTTTTTTTTTTTTCCAATTCTCCTTTTCCGTCTTTATCATTGCATGTGTACCCCCACACAACATCTCTCTCTCTCTCTCTCTCTCATATATCTATCTCTCTTTCACCACCTCTCATCATCACCATCACCCTTTCATTCTCTCCCTCCACACCTTTCTCCCTAGATCAAAATTTTTCCTTTTTCTTGAATTTGCCACATTTCCTTTGAATTTGCATAGAAGAAGCAAATGGGCCTGGAAATCTTGGAAGAATTTCGGCCAATTACGCCCATAAGAACCGTGGTTCCAACAACCAGGACCTTCAAACACGATCTAGGAACAACAAAGGAGGTGGTAAACGAGGATGTCGTAGAAGAGTGCCACACACCCACATCACCGTCCCAAAAACTAAGGACCCCGTTGGTGTGCCCCCCAGCTCCAAAGAAACCACGAGTGACTCCAAGACGCAATTTAGACCCACCATCACAAGGGTTCTTCTCAGTATCCCACGATCTGGCTTCTATCTTCGTCCTACGCACACCCAACCAACCTCTTTGCTAGCCACTTTCTCATATATATATGTCAATTCAATTATCACCACGTACATACGTCAATTGTTTCTTTAATTTTCTAGTTGTTCCTAGAACACTCCATTTGTTGTTGTGTAATTTGACCAAGAGTAAGAGTTGAATGTTTCTTCTTCATGTATCTAACTGTATTCATTTAATGAAACACATCATTGTTTGTGATAGATCTGTCTCTAACTCGTAAGAGGAGTTCGGTTTTTGATCTGGGGTTATTATATCGGGTATGAGTTTGCTAAATTTGAATAGATTCTGGTACTTTTGGCATGGTCCATGGTCCTGTGTTGGCAATGGTTCCATTGTTAGTTTTGGTACTTTTAAGAAACTCCTTTATGGTGAAGGAAACTGCCCCCACAATAGTAACTCCAAAAGACGGTGCTTGAGGAGTTTCTAGGCTTTTGATATATTCATTTTGAAGAAAAAACTACATACAAATAAACTCTTAGTTTCTAAAATAATTTTGTGAAATGAGAAGTGAAAGATGTTCAACGCTCTTGGTTTCTTCGAAGGAACATGGCATAAACCCAAAGGAATATGCTGTTTTTGTTGTTTGACTCATGGTTCGGAAAACCAAGAATGCTATGATGTGTTACATGACCAAAAAAACTTACATAAAGTTATTTTTAGATGCTGGTGATTTTGTTCTCGTTTAAATATGTTATTTTTTTTTTATCAGTTCTTAAGCTTTTCAAATTCTCTTTGAAAATGGTTTTTAAAATTATGGTATTAAAAAACAACAAACACAAGAACTATTCAAGTGTTTTTACTCATGCAATACTTTTATGTGAATTGAAATCATAATCTTACAATATTAAAAAGTATATCAAGTAAAAAAGTTCTCACTAAACGACGGGGATAAAAAAACAGATAATATATTAAAAAAGTTTCTCTCTGAGAATTTTCCCAATTTTAGAGAAGTCGATCCATATAATTTTATAATAAAATAATTAAAAAAAAACACATTTAATTGAAATTGATGAGTTTTGAATGAATCAATTTGCATTTGTTCTGTCAGTTTGCACTTTTGCAGTATGAATGTCGTACATTCCTTCTTATTTGTAGACTCACAAATGTCAGAAGCTTCCTACATTGGGATTCTCAAGTCAGGGATATCTCATCAGGCAAAAATTAAAAATCAATACTCTTTTTATTTTTATATACACGACCTAAATTAAAAATAATATTTGTTATTTTTTTTTATAAAACATTGTTTGTAATAATTTTACATTAATATGTTGCATTGAAAAAAAATACTTAAAAAAATTAGTAATAATCATAGTTTTAGGAAAAAAAAATATAAATATATGCATATTTATTGTTATGGAGTAAATTAATATTTTTTAATTGTAATAAATTAGATAATTGAGTCTTATAAATAGAAATATAGGAAGTATAATTAAAATGATATTTATAAAGATGAATAAAGTTACTGAATAATTTTAAAATATAAACAAAGAGATATACTTGTATAGAGGAATCTAGTTACTTAAAAGAGTTATTATCTATTTTTATATACTATTTATGTTTTCAATAGACAGATATGATTTACTTGTTAAAATAAATTTAAATTTACATATAATTACTCAATGTAAACTCAAATATTTCAAATATTACACCATCAAACAAATATACACATACAAATTGGTTAAACTGAAAAATGAATAAAGAAGTGACAAGAAACCAAGTACAATTCACTCACTTATAATGCATCTTTGGTGTTTTTTCATATAAAAAGATGCACACAAATTTTAGGAATTTCAAAAAGAAGGAGACAAGTGAAAAAAAAAAATGGAAAACAAGAAAATAATTCATAAGATAAAACAATAATAATATAAAATTTATATATTAATATGTGACGAATGAAAATGTTAACATTATATTTTACAAAAGTATTACTCTTTAGTAACATTTAAAAGAATATACTATATTCTTAATTTAATTTTATCAATAGTGACGTTAAAAAATGTCATAACATTATATATATAGTAATATTTATTTTAGAAAAGTGATAGTAGTCTGTGAAATTTATACATTTAATAAATGTAACTATGTTACCAAAGGTATTAAATGATGTAGTGAGCATACTTTCATATATTTATATTATATTATATAATGACACTGTAACATCGAACATAAAATTATACAAAACTTTTCATATATAAAATAGATTGAATAAATAGAATAAAATCTTCTAGATTTGTTCATATCTGCTATCAGAACCTGTAAACTAATTCAACTACAGAATGGAAGCCTGTAGAAAGAAATAATGTAACAGTAAAAGGGTTTCTTTTTTAAATAGAAGTGAAGTGCAGTTTTGTCTTTCAATTATATAGTAGGTGTTTAGTAGTGAAGTGTATTTTTGTTATATATATTTTCGTGTATTTAAATAGAAGTGCATTTTTTTTCACTCTATTTTATTATGGTATTGCTGGTACTTTGCAGGTAGAAAACATGGGTATAAGTAGAAAATGCTATCAATGAAATGGCTCTGAAGAATTTTAGTTTCGTAGATATACCCTTTACTTCTTACATAAGTATGTTAGATGAAGATTATAAAGGAATGATTAACATAATGAATGTTATATGAAAAAACTAATCAATTTAGACAGCATGATGAACTAATAGAATTGAAATGACAACTTAATAGTCACAATAACAAAAAACCACAGCTGGCACATGTTGGATTTTGTAATGATCCTCTCCTCCTTTTTCAAGTCTGGTTCTGAATGCTGCAAACATTGATCTGATCTCCAAATGGTGAAGTGTTGTGAGAAATCTGAGCCCATCTGGAACCTTCTCAAGCTTGGTGCAACTTTCAATCTTGAGTTCTCTAAGACAAGGCATGGCTCCTTTATCCAACTTCCACTCCTCAAGATTGGACAAATCATGGATAACAAGAGACTTGAGCTGAGCAAAGCCTATGCTGGAACAATGTAGTTGCTTTCCTATGAATGAATCAAATTGCAGCTCAAGCAACCTTAAATTGGGAAGCTTCTCTAATGTTGGCATTGGATCTACAACAAGTCCAGAACCCGTCAACTTTAGCTTCTGAAGCTTGGAAGAAAGTTGGTGTGGTTCAGGAAAATTCTTTATAGGCCCTTCTATGTGCAGTTTGTAAAGATTGGGACATCCTAATGCAACATGGACAATTGATATATCCTCGTAACTAACAAAAAACAATGACTCTAGCTGGCTGAATTGCACATTAGGATACCTAAAGATACCTCCAAAGTTAGGATCATCTATCACTAGTTTTCTCAAATTTGTTAATTTCATGAGATCTTTTACATCACACTTTTCTGCAGGGAAGTTAATCAGGGTCTGCAAGTTTTTCAGGTTGTCAAGTTGCCACCTTTCAATGCTATTACCACAAGACTCTGGCAGATATAAATGTCTCATTTTTTGCATGTTACCTATGACATTTGGTATTTGCACAGTTGAATTCCCAGTTAGAAGATCCAGGGTCATCAAGCATTTTAAATTACCTATTGATGTGGGCAACTCATCAATTTTTGTGTTTCTTAGACTGAGAAACCTTAGGTGGATCAAGTAGCCAATTTCTTTTGGCAACTTCCCTCCAGGACCCTGTATTCCTTCCATGTTCAAGACTCTGAGTAACCTACATTTTTTGAAAAATGACTTCATCAACCCCCATTCATTTAGCCTAGCTATCTTTTCATGGAAGCAAAGAAGAGACCTTAAATGGTGGTGGCTTTTCAGGTGTGAAGGGAAGAACCTATCAACATCTTGGTCCAAACACAAGGCAATCCTGCGAACTTTTCCCACTGACCTTGCTCTTGATGTCCCTCTAGTTTCATCCACATTCCGGGAATTGATCTCCAAAAGAAAGTTTTCCTGATATGCCTTCTCAACACAAAGTTCCCTCATGAGGTTGTGCATTTGGCAGGTTCTGATTCTTCCTGATGAACTCTTTTCAACTACCTGAATCATGCACCTCTCCACTAGCTCAGTCAAGTAACGTTGTGCCACATCCTCAAGAGCTTCTTCACCTTCTCCTTCACTGTGAGCCAAAGATATAATACCCTCTGCCACCCATATTCTAATGAGTCTCTTTGTTGGTATCTCTAAATTTTCAGGGAAATGAGCCAAGTGTAGGAAGCATGGCTTCAGCTGGTATGGTAATTCGTAATAGCTCAATGCCAACACCTCTCCTAAGCGTTGTTCTTGGCCGTTTGCTCTCCTCAAATATGAGTTGATGTTATGGCACACAGTGTCCCATTCATAGAATGTAGGCTTTGATGCTAGCAGTCCTCCAAGAACAATGATGGCCAATGGTAAACCTCCACATCTTCCAACCATTTCCCTTCCCAACTTCTCCTTCTCTCTGTAGTCTGTGCAAAACAAAAACCAGAAAATTGTAACATGAATTGAATAATTCCAACTTGGAGGAATTGTTAAACCTCTTAGATGAATTGTACAAGGGTGTGTATTTCATTTCCATGTGTAAATCCTATATTTTGTTCTTTGGTAGATAATCAATCAAAGGTCACAAACATAATTGCAATCGTCAAGTACCCTAGTCATCTCATCTATGTTGAACTTGTAGCAGTACACAGAAGCTGAAACAATCTATTCATTTTGGGGAACTGAAGAACACATAATAGTCAAGGCAAATACAATTAGAAAACAATTGAAATTCTAGAGTCTATATGACAGAAAGTTAACCATATTCTAAAATTCAACGATGACTAGTCAAATTTTGTTTTATGAATTTCAACTTATGATTTCCCCCTTTCTGCAACATGGAAAGAAAATTTCTAGAGGTCATAAACAGGGTTGGATAACTAATTTTTCCTTGTTAAAAAATTGAAACTATGTACTATAAAAATCTCTCCATTCTCTTTTCATATCTTTTGCTTTGATGACTTTTATGAACTAACACTATCGATAGAACTAAATTTTCACTCTGCATCCTTCATTAATTACCAGAAAGAATGCCAAGTTCTAAGCTCTAAAAGATTTAAACTGGCAAGTTAATCAATGTGGTAAACAACTGCACTGAGAGTGCATTATATGAAGAGGATAGCACAAATCTACATACCCGGATCAACAATTTTTGGAAATGCCTTCTTTTGGAACAACTCCCAGCTATCAACCTCATTCAAACATTTTGGTGTGTGAAGATAACAACTAGGATCCATCTGGAACGCAACATCAATGTTTCGAGAAGTCAGCAATATTTTGCTACCAACTGCTGATAGTCCATGAGGGAAAGCAGGCTTCAGTTTGTTCCATGTGTCTGCATTCCAAATATCATCAAGGACCACCAAGCAACTTTCCTCCACTTGAACTTGGTAAAGCATCCTTGCAAGCTCCTCGTCTCTCATATTTTCAATTTCCTGTCTTTGCTCTTGTGAAGGAGAGATCAGCTTAAACAAAATTCCTATCCACACATCCCTTGCTTGGCAATGCTGTGATATATAAGCCCAAGCCAAGCTCTCAAACTTGTTCCTCACATCAACACTATGGTACACCTTCTTTGCCAATGTTGTCTTCCCCAATCCCCCCATCCCACAAATGGCCACTACTCTATACCTTTTGCTGGGGTCCACCAAACATGACTCCAAAATCTTGACATCATCGTCAACACCAATTATGTCCTCTTCAATGACATGTGAATAGGACCTCCTCAAAGTTTCTCTCTCATGCATAGAATTTGAGGCCTCTCCTCTCTCAGGTTTTATGCCATAGGTCTTAAGACTCCTTGTTAGACTAGAAATCTTAGCTGTGACATTATCAACATGAGATCCTACCATGTGGATTTCTATAAGCCGCTTGATGATTGAAGCATACCTTATGATGAGGTTTGACACACCTTGCAAATTTCTTCTTGAGGCCTCTCTGAGGGCGTATGACTCAATGACATCATCAGAATCATAAACAGCTTCTCTGATTTCTGAAATCCAACTCCTCAGGCTTTCACTTTCATCTTGTCTTCTATCTGCATCTTGCAAGTAAGACCGCATCATCCTCAATTCAGTTTGCAGCTGCAACACTCGGTCTTCCACCCCATACAGGAACACTGCTTCTTGAATGAGCAAATCGCCAAGACTTTGCACTATGAAGTTCACTATAGCCTGAGCCATCATTCAAGGTTGTTCTTCTTTCCCCAAAACAAAAGCTTTTCCTGATTAATCACAACACTTTTGCTTCTCCAACTTGTACACTGCTAGTACTGTCTATTTAGCAGAGAGAAGAGAAAAATCAAAGCAACTACTTGAGGGTTGACTTTGGCAATGACTTTCACCAAAACATTTTGCCCAGAAAATATGCATTATTACAGTTATGCCAATTGGCATCCACCACTTGCAATAATTTTTGCCTTCCCAATGCTATTAATGAGGAATTTAAAGTATTAAGCTGAAGCCATAGGATGTGAATTTAGACCGAAAAATTAGTTTGATTTTTCAAAAAGAAGGTCCAGAATATAGAGGCACAAGTTGCTTAGATGCACCTTCCACGAAATAAATTGGAAATAGAGCTAAGTTACCATACTCTATGATATAGTTTTCTTAGTTCTGTAGCATAATTTTAATAGTAATTCTATATATATCTTGGTGTTAGACTTCATTACTTAATGAAAAGTTTAGAGTTATATCTAGAGAAAAGTTTAGACTTCATCACGAAAAATTATAGTAATAACTTGGTGTTAGAGTTTATTACTTAATGAAAAGTTTAGGGTTATATCTAAAGAGAAATTGGTAGTCAAGGTATGATGAAATTTAGAGAAATTAGGTAAATAAATAATGTTACACGAATTCTAATGAGGAAAAGATAGATATTATAAGAAAATATTTTTTTTTTTCGAACTCGTATTTTTATTATGTGGTTACAAAGGGTTATACTTTATGAAAACATAGAGTTATAGGGACAGAGCTTGAAAATGAAAAAAAAAATGATTATTTTTCGTTCTTCATATTGTTTGGTTACGAGAATTATGCTTTTATTAGTCACGCTTGTATGAATTGAAAATAATGATTTTTAAGAAAAAAAAAATGCAAGAGTTACGAGAAATAATTGTTTTAAGGAAACAACATGAGGTTTTGTTTTTCATTTGTGAAATTGGAAGAAAAAAATATAGTTACCGTAATGGAATTAATTTATTGTTCAAAAGAAGAACTTAAGCTTATAAGTATAGAATAATTGCTGTTGTGAATCGTGATATTCATAAGCACAAGGAAAAAGAAAGCAAAAAATGACAAATAATTAAGCATCTCTTAAAAGAAAAGTTTATTGCTATAAATTTACTTCTATAACTATGAATATATTATAACTCATATATATATATATATATATATATATATATATGTTTCTTTTTAACTTGAATTTCTTGTAGTCCTTCTTTTACTCTTGTGAGGATAAAGAATTTAAGAGTTCTGCACGAAAAATCTTTCATATATTTTTTTTTTGTGTTCTTCAAAGATGTTTTCAAATTGAAATTGTTAAAAATAGTTTTTCTACCATTCTTGAATTCTTTTAACTCAGATCCAAACAATTTTACTTTGTTTACAATGCTTAGAAGTTTGTCACAATACTCTTTTACTAATTTTGACACCTTCTTTAGAACTTAATCTTTTACTAATTTTGATTCCTTCATTCTTTACAACTCAAAATTTCTTATTAAATTTAGCACTTTCATTTTGTCAATTTTTTCGTTACTTTCATACTCTACTTTAAGGTAATCCCAAATTGTATTTTCTAACTTCAAAGATATTATTCATGTAAATATTTTTTGGGAAAGACTTGTAAATAGACATGCTTTTTCCTTTGATTTCTTTGTCTTCTTCTTTTATGATTTTATTTGTGTCATGATGGGATTTGTTGAAGTGGCTGAATTTTATAGTCCTCTTCTATAACTTTCCATAAATCAAAATCTTTCTAGGTAGATTTTCATACCAACTTCACATCTAATAATTTTCTCCATCGAAGATTGGCGGTGCTACTAGTAAAAAGTTGGACTCTCCTTCTATTGATGCACTGTATTTTACTAATCTCACAAATCTCTCAATAAAAAAGCTCTAATACCAATAGTTGATATTTACAAAAAAATATATTTATTAATATATATATATATATATATATATATATATATATTAATATCTGCTATCATAACTTAAAAAACAGAATTGAATCCTAAAAATATACAAATAAATTTAAAAAAAATAAGTAATTTTAAATGAATTATTAAGAAAACAAAAAAAAAATGAATAATTAACACTATTCTAAACAATAATTTCACCTTGTTAAAATAAAAAATAAGAGTGTGCTTATCTTAGATATAATAATTTCATTTTTTAGTTTTAATATTTGAAAAATAGTTAAAAATAATATTGTGTCAAAATATAAATTATATATTGTAAATTTATAATATAACTTATATATTAAAATATTAATTTACTATACTTTTAATTAATATATTATACATTAAAGAATTTATTATAAATTTTAGTTATTTAGAACAAAGATTTATCACGGGGATTGCTCCACAGCTAAATTACTAGTTATGTGAACGTAGAAAATTTCTAATTATATAATTTATGGTATAAATTCCTTTTAAATAAAAATGGAAAAAAATTATAAAATCAAACATTTAAACAGACAGATAATTTAAAATAATGATTTTTTTTCATATGTGACATACCCGAAGAAACAAATATTAAAATATCTTAGTAAAGAAGAGTTGAGGATTCTAACTTAGAAACTTACGAATTCACAATAAATAATATTAGTATACTTTACTTACATCTAGGTAGAATATTTACTAGACTTATATAAAAAAATTCGCTCAACACAATCTTATTTAATATTACAATTTAAAATATATTTATGTTTAAAATTGAACAGTATTTCCAATAAATATGATTGAATCTAAGTAATTTTAAAAATATATATTTATTTTATGAAATAATAAAAAACATTAAATAAATTAACTTACAGGCAAGATTCATTATGTTGTGTTGGTGAGAAGATAAAGACAAGTAAAATTAAAATTAATAAACAATTAAACATCAGGTGTAGAAGAAACCTTGGACTGTTGGCTTGATTTGAGCTTAGATTAGGCAAGACGCAAACAAAGGAACAACTTTTCTGAATAATCCATAGTTAATTCTAAAATCTCCCTTTCAACACCACCCAACTTTTTAACTCTTCAATTCAAGTGCAAGCAAAAGCTGAATCTTCCACCGTTCCACCACCGTCTCAACCCTCTTCTTCCCGATCCAAACAACCTCGTCCACCTCAAGGAAGCAACAACAGAGATTGCAACAATGTACGTGGATCACGCTTTCTCGATTTCCGACGAGGATATCATGATGGGAACCTCGTACACCGTCAACAACAAACCCCCCGTCAAGGAGATCGCCCTTGCCGTCTCCCTCCTCGTCTGTGGCATCCTCGGCATCATCATCGGTTCCCTCATGGCCTACAACCATGTCGGCGGCGACGCTGCTCACGGTAACAAAAAATAAGTGATTTTAAAGAAAAGAAAATGTCAATTTTGAGATTAAGGATCACTAATTGCAACTGGGTAGCTGGGAAATTAAAGATTTCTGCTAAAGCTTTAAACTTTTTGGCAGTATGTGGTATTTTGAAAAGGGAATAGCTTTTGTTTTTATTTTATTTTTTGTTGATTTTGGGTTTTGTTTGAATGGTTTATAGGGGTCTTCTTTGCAATACTCGGAGTAATCTTGTTCATACCGGGTTCCTACTACACGAGGATTGCGTATTATGCTTACAAGGGATACAAAGGCTTTTCTTTCTCTAACATACCCCCCGTGTAGCTCTACTAGCTAGATATGTCTCATAGGTTCAAATAGCCTCCCCATGTACAGATATTCCCTGGATGTGCTCTATAATCTTTCTTTCTTGTGTTTTTTTTCCCTTTGCTGACAAATGATGAGTGTTCAGATTGTAATTTGTAGTTGCTCTATATGATATGCTGCCACTTTATATGGTTGAAATTGTTTTCTTTAGTTTGAATTTTTCTACTATTAAATCTCTTTTTGCCTTCCATTGATGAATAAGCACGATTTGAGGGTATGTTTGCTGTTTTTTGCACTAACTTGATAGTTACTGCCACATCAACTGGTCTGGAAGTGAACTGAGTTATGGGAATTTCATATCATAACCTGCTTCGTTTTCTTTTCTTCTACTTTTGTATTCTTTTTAATGGGTTCTTAAGGCATCTTCTGCCTTTTGTTTGATACTAGGGTAGAGGTTCAGTTAATGGATGTGGCAACCTGTAATGCATATGCTTCTGTATCATTCATCAATGTATGATTGGTACGTCTTTTATAGCGGCCTAACTGATAGATTCTGTTACAATTCAAACAAGGTTGTGCTTGGCAACTAGTTGAGACCTTGGCAGAATATTGGATTTAATTACTTAAATTGCTGATAGCAATAATTGATATTAGGTGCTTATATGAAGCACAAGTCGCCAATGGAGTCAAACTTCATTTGTTGTTTTCATATTCTTTGTGAATATTGTTAAACAAGATCATCATCAGCTATAAAAAACCAGATATTGTGGGGGCTGGGATGTATTTGCATTTTTGGCTTGATGTTGAGGTAAAAACATTCACAATCTTTTCCTTTTCAGAGTTTTCCATCTTGGATCTTTTCTTTGTTTATGATTTATTGTGGCACCAATCCTCCGTCATGTAGGGAAATGTGCTACTAAAAGAACTAACTAGCAAACAGATGGTTAAGTGCCTCTTTGATCTAGAATTTGGTAGAATTGATTCTGAATCATAAGATGTGATCAAGATGTGTTCTTGAATTAATTTGAACTACATTTAGAACATATATACTGTTTATTGGAAACAGTGAAAACTGATTTTCTAACTAAAACAAAGGGTCTAAGACTTGTAATTCCCTGTATATACATAATTGATTGTATTGAAGTTGTAGCCATTTTAGTTTTTCATAGCTAATGGGGTACCGTATTATTAAGGAAATGATTAGTCTTTCTGTATTAAATTCGGGATTTGAAACACCAAAGGAGTTTAGGTAATCTGTTGAAATTTCATTATAGCTGTTGCCCTTTGGACAAAATCTTAGAATTTTAGCACCACAATCGTTGCTTATTTGATCTATAGAAAGGGTGACAATGACAACAAAGTACCAGAATTGATACTTGCCTTAGTGGATGTACCACAGCTATGTGATTATGCTTTGGTTTTGTGTGCTGTGCAAGTGACATAGGAATGTTTGGTAGACCATTAGACTAGGATACTTTGAAGTTTGTAGAAAGCAATTGAATGTGGTATTGAACTTTTGTTATGGCAGTGGTAAGTTTTTTTTCTTAAAACTATTTACAACACAAGTGGAAAACTCTGTCATTGTGGTTGTGTTCTGTTCAGTTATGGTGGAGTACTTTCAATTCTTGTGCACAGATTCAGCTTTTCACATTATCAATATACTAGTGTCAGTTTCACATAGCCTGAATATCTGATCAGAGACTATTGGGAATCCTTGATGATTGACAGAAAAATCCAATAAAACAAGCAAATAAAATGTAGGGACTAAAATTAAAATGTACCTATTTTACAGAAATTAATAGCATATGTAAGTGTTTTTTAAGGATAGTTATTCGTGTTAGTCCTTATAATTTTTATTTATCAAATGTAAATAGCATTTACTTTTTTCTTACTATTTAGGTTTAATTACTCATTACATTTTTTTTTTCTTTTTTAGTCTCAGTCTGTGACGTTATTCGAAGCAAAACGAGTTTCCTTTTGAAAAAAAAAAAAAAAAAACTTTTTAAAAATATAAATTTTTTTAAAGGAATTAAAATAAAAAAATTTTTTTTAAAAAAAAAATCAATTAATATCTTTATTATAAAAATATTTAAAAA
>Ga0099825_1000604_pt1 | contig 39896 bp, 21 predicted proteins | sample SiratroredBW_FD_76838 | JGI IMG/M metagenome (GOLD analysis project Ga0099825, IMG submission 76838) | Root nodule microbial communities of legume samples collected from California, USA - Siratro red BW | ecosystem: Host-associated > Plants > Roots > Nodule | place: USA: California | collected...
AGTTTAATTTAAAATCACAACTGTTAATCTAAATAAATTGATTCATTTGAATTACTTTTAAACTTGCGTACATTTTTTAGTTTTTAAATACTAAGAGTTTAAAATATCTAATAGTTATTCACTAGCATTTTCACTTAAAAAGTGACATGAAAATATTATAAGGTTATCCCTTATATATTTATCTCTTATATATATATATATATATATATATATATATATATATATACACACATGTATATTATATAGTTTAACATTTATTAACTAATTTAATAACTAAGTTGACTGAACATTTTTAATTTAAAAAATTAACTTATATTTTCAGCTAATAACCTGGAATTGATTTTTTAACTTTTAATCAAATCATCATTTGTTTTTTCATCAAATGATCTTATTTCGTCTCCTAACGTGTAATTAGAGTATACATATAATTAAGCTATTATTTCGGTAATTGTTTGTACTTTTTAAGAATAAGTGTTTATTCAATAAAATAACTTTTTTTTTATATATTTCTCTAATCTTTGAATCTTAAAAAAAATATTTATTTATTTACTTTTATAAGTAAACTCTAATTATTTCTTAAATAAGTTATTACTTTTAAGAATATCTATTTCAAACATACTTTAATTTTAAGCAAGATGTTGTCCTATCTTAACTTAAACTAGATAATATTTTTTTTTTAAAAACGTAGGATTGACCACGTGAAAAAACTGAATTGAATAAGATTGTAAGGTTCACTATCAAATTTTCCCAACTCATCGTACACAACTTTATTTTAAGATGTTATATTTAAATGAAATCATACACAAATCAATCAAAAAAATGTTATTTAAAGTTTGAATGGGCTGTGAAAAATATTATGACTCAAATTATAATAAGTAACAATTTTTTAAACAACTAAGACAAACTTTAAAGTCAAAATTATTAATTAAACTATTAGTTTGGATTTGATATTTGTCAAAGCTAGACGATGAAGTCAAATAATAAAAAGCTCAAAACCAAAACAAACAACCTTCAATTGTATCTGTTCAACGGAAATATAAGTTTGAGTAGAAGAAGAATAAGGTTCATAGAAGCAGTCAAAATGGGAAAAAGTGGTTTAAAAAAATCAAATATTGACTAAAATCTCAACTAATCGCGAAGGCTAGTACAAGTCAAAGGCAGTTAGAATTTGAAGAACATGTGTTTGGATAGTAAAATGCAAGAAATCTGCCAAGTTTAATTAAATATAATAGCCATTAAGATGCTAATTTAAATGTTAAAAATTGTACAAAGAATATATGATATATTGCGTGTATTTAAGTTAATGAACCTAACCTAAGATGGTTTCAACTTAAATGTATATATAATTACCGTGTTAAATATTTAAAAAAGAAAGGTTACTATATTCTGTGATACTTGCTTTCTGGCTAATGGTATCCATAAAAACAAAGGGTTAAGCAACAAACAAACAAACGCACTTGATTTATAATTTCTAAATCTCACTCGACAAAATGCGTGAAGATTGGTTTACCAAAACCTGAATAAAATAATTTCAGAAGATGGATTCCAGTAGGTCTTAAAGTGAATCTAAGGGGACAAAAATGAAAAGAAAGAAAGAAAGGGAGAAGAAGTAGAGAGACATTGGTGAATGATTGTTTGTGGTGCATGTGGGGGACCTGAAGTCATGTTCCACTAGGTGGCCAACATTTCCGATTCCACTTGTCCAATAATTATCCATCTTTCAGGCCTCCAAAGTTACCCGAAAGCCGATCACCTCAAAAAATATAATCGCGGTGTCACGTTGAGACAGCGACACAGAAAGCAGCTACGCAGCAACCAAAAGTTAGGTTCCACTTGGATCCTTCGCACTCAGATAAAATACATTTCACAAATACATGCCATACAGAATATCCCACTCCATCGTCCAAACTTACCACCTCACTTTCCGTTGCATATTCCACAATCCCTCCAACAGTTTCCACATCAATCCACGCACGCATGCGCCACCCTTTCTTCATTTTTTTAAATTGCTCTTTCACTAACTCACATCACATCCTTTCAATACATTTCATTCCAATTTTTTCTTATTTCATACAATATGTAGAATTCCATAATAATCAATGTTTCTATATTAAGTAGATAAGAGAAATTCCACAAACTTTAAATGGAATTTAATTTATGAATTTTTTTCTCATAGATACAATTTTTTCCGACAAGGGAAAATAATAGAGGCGCTTGATTGGGAGGTAACGTTATGAGAACGGTATATGATTTTTTTTTTTATAAAAATATGCTAATTATTAATTTTTTATTAAATGTTTTTGAAAGAGGTAGGAAAAAGTTTTTTTTTTTCTTGAGAAAACGAAACGAAGCATTAACTTGGGTGGTGGAGGGGTTCAGGTAACTAACAACTCTTTCGTCTATCTTTTCTTTTCTCCGCGCTTTGCCCCGTGAGAACTCGTGAGTTGCGTGCTACTGTACTAGTCTTTTTGACTCGTTTTTCCGCCCTCTTTCCACTATAAATACAAATCCAAGTCGGCGGCCCAAGTTTCCGTCATTTTTCTTCTCTTGTTTTCTCTGCTTCGTTTCGGCATTCTCCAGATTTTTCTGCTCCGCATTTCTCTCTCGCACCTTCGTCTTTAGTTCCGTGCTCGTCACTTCTCCTTGTGTTCGCATAGAGGCGTCGATCTTAAGAGTTTCGGTGTTTTTGCGGTCGCGATGGCGGAGGAGATGGACGAGGAAGTAGTTATGGCGGCGAAGAAGATAACTATTGGAGTCTGCGTCATGGAAAAGAAGGTGAAATGTGGCTACGAGGTTCTTTCTCTAATTTATTATGTATCATTATTTTCACGATGGATCCTGTGTTGCGTGGTGGTTTTGCTTTCACTCGCAACGAGTTTCGTGAATGTTTTGATTCAGTGCCTCTGTTTTGTATTGCAGGTTTTCTCGGCGCCTATGGAGCAGATTCTCCAGAGGCTGCAAGCGTTTGGTGAATTCGAGGTAGGTGAATATTCACTATTTTTTTCCGACATTCTGGTTATCACGACATTGATCTGGAATTGACTTGTTCATGAAAGTACTGGTGATGGCGCCGTTCGTTTTGTTTATTTTGGAATACTAATACATTATAAAATTATGTAGTTGATGCTATTATTTTTTCGGCCATTTCTCATTGATTCTGAGAAATGCTATTTTTACAATAGAGGGAGAGAAGGGACAGAAAAAAAAAATAATAAAAGAGAGAGGAGAGAGAACCATGAGAGATGTCATTAATGATATGATGGAAAGAGTTAGAAGAGAGAAAAATAATATATATAAATTACTCTGTCAATCTATGAAAAACACGACTATTATTTTTTTTCATATTTTTCTATTATATTATTGTTGTATAGTAACACAAATGGTCCACCGTTGTGCTTTTTTGAACCTTTGCTCACCTGTACGTTGTGATATATGCAGGTCGTATATTTTGGGGACAAGGTTATTCTTGAAGAACCAATTGAGAAGTATGGTTAATATCAGTTGGAACTTGTTTGATTCTACATTTTGAAGAAGCGAATATTGATCTATTTATTGTCCTTTTTTAATAAACTAGTATCTGTTTGATCGACTACCTACATACTGTTCTATAATAGCTTTCCTAATTTATATTAGCTTTTCTTTTTAGTTTTTTCATTGACCAGTGGATTGAAAAGATATGATATACCGTCCTCAAGTTCTACCAGTAGACGAGAATTTATTGTCAAGTTTGAGGACATTTTACTTGCACATTGGCATGGAACGTTGGTTGCTTTAAGAAAAAAGACTTATCTAAATGTGACGTTAGCAGAACTTAAAATTCCAAATTGAAGGATTTTCTTTTTTCTGGTTTTTTTTTTTTTTTTAATTTGTCATCAGTAGTAGACCTTTTTAGCTGATCCGAAAGAGTCTTAAACTGTATGTCTGGTTGCACAAAGAAAATAAAAGAATGGTAATGATGTCAAGCATAATTATTTTGTTCTGGAGGTTTACCTCATGGAAGCAGAGAAATTTGCATATGTATATTTGACAATGCAAGAGCATATTCTTTAAAATACTCAAGAGCATATTCTTTAAAATACTCTTTTGGATACACTCTCTTTCACTGCATGAAATATATTGAAAACTACAAAACCCAGAGAAATAATCATTAAATAAGAGGTGAGTCCCACACTTTGTTTTTGTAATTTCTAATAAATTTCAGCCAATTAGAGATAATCTATCTAAAAAGGTATGTTTGAGAGTGAGCTTGTAGCATTTTTGTTCCTAGAGAACACTTTATTTCCTTACCATGCATTGTTATGCTATCACAATGAATCCAAAGAAGGGATCAAACTGTTTTTTGCCTATTATATTCCAGCATGTTCCATGAATAATATTTACATCTGAGACTTTATAACTCAGATATTTCTTGGTGTCAACATTTAAGTGAATGGAGTTTCAGTGTTAGCATACTAAATTTATATATTATGCTATTATTTCAGCTGGCCAGTGTGCGATTGTTTGATTGCTTTTCATTCCTCTGGATATCCTCTCGAAAAAGCTGAAGCATATGCTGCTTTAAGAAAGTAAGCTTGTTTATTTACTGGTATATTTGATCTGTATGTCACATAAATTATATAAATAAGTAAAACCCCAGTAAAGTATATTATTATCAAAAATTGGATGATGCTATTGTAAGATGTATTGGAGCCTAGGCCAGTTACATCTAGGATGGAAAAATGCTGATGTAATATGAGGATAATTATATGCTTGCTTCTTGACATCCCCCTTCTGGAAGAAATCAATCTAACAAATTTGGTATGAGTGTTTAAATGGAGTTTGGTACAGCAAACCATGTTTTCACGGTTTTGGCAATAATAAGGAGGCTACTATTTTATAAATGATAACACTGCACAGTTTATGCTATTTTCTGCTAGTTGCAGATAATGTCCCTTTTTTCAGTTGTGCCTCATTGGATGCACGTTTGTCACGAGATAAATTTATTCATGCTTTGGCCTTGCATAAAGTAAAGTCCTACAATTTTGTTTGACATGCTTAACTCTTTTGCTGCATTTTATATCTGGCCCAATGTTCCTTTCCATTTACCACTCTCTTCTGTGGTTTGTTATGAGAAGTGTGAATTTTAGATCTCTTGCAATTTCTTATGATAGGAGGAATAGGGAGGGTAGTAGCCTAATAGAGGGACAAAGGACTTAAGACAGTGGACATAATGTAAGCGACATAATGGAGATTTAGGATGTAACAACCTTTTCCATTTGGCAAGGGTGGAAAGTAAAGGAGTAACAATTAGGAGCAAGCCACTAAGGAGAGTGGAGTGGAGAAGGGCATAAGGTTATTGATATATATCTTGTAACTTCAGTTTTAAGTTCACCGCGCAATATTTTAGAGTGGCTATGCATATTTTTAGATTAGGGATTTTGTGTGGAGGGGTAGTTAATCTAATTCTCATTCATATTGATTTTGTCTATTTTGTTTGTGTACATAGGCCCACAATGTTGATTGAAATTATGTATATTTCTCTTTTCCTTGCTTTATTTTATTTGAGTACGAACTTAGTTATATTTTGTATGTAAATATCATATGTTAGTCAGAGCTGCCTGATTATCATAGTACATGCTTATTTCTTGTATCTACCAATAAATTTAAATAAATTTAAGCTCTTGAAGAAATTGTTTTATCCACACAAGCTCATAGATGGGTGATGCCATTGCTCTATATTCAACTTTGGCACCATCGAGCAATCACATTTATTTCTTGCTTTTCCAAGATAGGTAATACAAAAGATGAGTTAGCCTATTATAACAAGTTAACCTCTTCACATAAGTTAAGCAATTCTGGCATAAATAAAGCAGAATGTGTGGGATTGACATAATTTGGAAATCCTTTGATAACATTGTTCTATATTCCCCCTTCCCCCCAAGACAATGATGATGTTCACCTAAATACGTACTTGCACAGGAATAATTTATTCACATTGTGTGTTTGTTTTAATAGTGTCCTGGTGTTTACTTCTTTTGTCATAGTTTTCTTTAAGTTTATTGGATGAGAATGCTTATTGATCTAGAACCTGTGCACTGTGATCCAGACCCTTTCTAGTGAATGAACTGGAGCCGCAACACCTTCTTCATGATCGAAGAAAAGTATACGAGGTAAAACGGGGTGGGGTCTTTTTCTTTGTTTGGCCATGTTCTAATTGCTTTGTTTTCAGATTTCATGTCATTTCACTTTGTTTACATTAAGCGATCTCCGATTTTCATTTAAGAAATAAGTATATAGAAGATTTAATTTTATTGAAGCCTTGATGGCTTTGTATTATATTATCTGGCTGCAAGCTTATTGCCATGTTATCTGTTTCGCATATTAAGCACAAGTTAGATGATGAATAATTGATTTGCATGTATTAGGGCATGGTTTGGTTTTTTGTAAATTTATTTTGTGTAAAACTTCTTTTTAAAAGGATGTAAGGAAACAGATGTTAGAGATAACAAATGCAATCTTGGGTTGTTTGTTAAATGTTATTTGAGCCTTTTTGACTTGCTATGTTTGGATTAGAAAACAAAATTGGATAAAATGGAATTGAAAAGAAGAACATAATGAAGAAAGAGCTCAATTCCATTGTTTGTTTATGTTATAATAGAATAAAATTCCCATTCTATCTCATTCCTCCCAAATTGGGGGTGGGGGGAAATGAGAAGCTAAAGTGAAATGGGTTCAACTAATCTTCATCATATTCCACCCTCATTTTAATGATCTAAACAGTCACAATGCCATTATATTTCATTTCCTTTCATTCAATCATCTTCCACCAATCCAAACATAGGAATCTAATCCTTGCAACATTTGAATTCACAAGGTAAAATGGGCTTGTGCATTGTGCGTTTAGGAAATTGGTCACCGGCAATGGTCAAACCTACCTTTGACATTTCTTGAGGTCTGACTAGCTCCTATTGATCAGAAATCTGTTTTTTTTTAGTGTAAAGTCTTACCTAGCTAAGAAATTCTAGTTGGAGTTAGTTTCAAGTGTTTTTTTCTGGGGTGGGGGAGGCCACCCATATGCTCAGGACTTACAGAGTTTTAGACAAAAAATATTGTATGTGTCTGTATGTTAATGTTTTGCCTATTACTGCCAAATACTTTTTGCTATTACTTCTCTCATGTAATAGTTCCTTATAATGTTCAATTTTGTGGTTCAAGCGTCTTGAGAAGTTTGAAATCCCTGTTCCAAGATATGCCCTTGTAAATAGAGAAGTGCCATACCAACAGTTGGATTACTTCATTGAGGAAGAAGATTTTGTTGAGGTTCATGGTATGCGTTTCTGGAAGCCATTTGTGGAGAAACCTATTGATGGTGAGCCTATTTCTTGTATTTAAGACTGAAGCTGTTTTGCAATTCCACGTTTCTTTCTTATCATGGTTGAAAGCAATGTATTGTGTGATCTAATAGTCTGCCTAGGAATACAACTGATTTATGGACATTGCATTGGGTTGCTTTAATACGAGAATGATATATGATTCTTTGGAAAGCCGTTAGCATTACATGTCTGTGGTATGGCTCTAAATACTATACTGGTACTTATCTACTGAGAAACTTCTTAAGTTTGTGGTTATTGCAGAGTTAAGTTATCTAACATACTTTTGTGCCATATATTTAATTGATAGAAGTTAAGCCCTCATAGGTTATTTGATTATATGCAGAATGCTGTATTGGTTGCATAATTACCAATGGGTTTCTTTATAAAAAGTAATCAAGATTTAAGTTCTCATGAAGACCTCTATATTTATTTTCTTGTTTACTTGATATATAACTAACTAGACATATATTTTTATGGATGTGGTATAACCCTTATTTTATTTTATTTTGTGAAGGTGATAATCATAGTATAATGATATACTATCCCAGTTCAGCTGGCGGAGGTATGAAGGAATTATTTAGGAAGGTAAGCTTTAGGCTGACATTTCATTCTCCCTAATGAGGCAGGTGTAATGCAGTTAACATTTTAGAGCACATAGTAAGTCATAGAAGACAGCAGTTATTTGATCATGTTCTTTGTCTTTCTTTCACCAAAAAATAAAAGCGATGAATGTCCCAAACTGCACTGATTTCATGCTCCATCCATGAAGTGTGATTTAGTTTTCCTTTTCCCATCATAGCCTGAGTAGTTTAAAAAAACTGTAGTTATTATTCTTGTTAAATTTAATTTGCTTTTAACACCTTAATCAGTGGTGGATGCTACTGCTAAAGTACTTACATGGGCAACATGAGTAAAGTTTAATTTGTATATTCTACATCCAGAGCAAATGACAATTAACATTTCGGCCATCACAAATAAAACATTTGTTCTGTTTTCAGTGGCTTTTTTTTGTAACCAAGTTGTAAAGTAGAAATAAACTGGAATGATGCTTGATAGTCAATAATAGTATTTATGTGGCATATGAGGTTGTTGTTTCATTACTATTATTATTATTATTATTATTATAAATATCATTAGTTCAATTTCAATTCCATTCAAAATTAATTCATTCTATCAAACAATGCTAGATGACTATTGTTGTATTAGAATGACCATTACATTCCGTCTCATTTCATTTCGTTTGTATTCCTTCTATGAAATCAGTTTGCTATGCCCCAAAAGCAACATTGAACTTCTGGGATAATTGATGTTATCATTTCTGTTTTTCAGTCTTATGATTAAATGTACTCAAGTAATTCAGGCTGCTTTGGGTATTTTATGATCTTAGGTGGGCAACAGGTCTAGTGAGTTCCATCCTGAGGTGAGAAGAGTGAGGCGTGAAGGGTCATATATTTATGAGGAATTCATGCCAACTGGAGGGACAGATGTGAAGGTTTGGCTGTGAAGTTTATGTTGCTTATGTTTGTTTTGTTGTTTCTGCATAACATATACGATGTTTCTACATAGTTTTTCACAACAAAATTGATTTTCAACATTTTGACATGATTGTAGGTATATACAGTTGGCCCTGAGTATGCTCATGCTGAGGCAAGGAAGTCTCCCGTTGTTGATGGTGTTGTGATGAGAAATCCTGATGGGAAGGAAGTAAGAAGCCTGTCAAACATTATAGGCCCTTCTGCCATATATCAGTTTTCGATTCTTACAGTCTACACTTGCTCCGTTTTATTCTTGTATTTAACATCAGTTATTCATTATTTTTCTAATAATTAGTGTCTATTTTTGTTACTTAAAAGGGATTCCTTTCAGGTTTTCTTATTGTAATAGAGTATTCTTTATTGTTGTCAACAGAAAATTTCATTTTGTTTTACAAGACAAGACGTTGATAACATCAGTTAGTTTCCTTTTAGTAATTGCTTGTATGACTGTGTGCTTGTACACTGTAAAGTAAACTGCTATAACAAATAAGTTTAAACCAAAAAAGTGATTTTCATGTCAAAAGCTGCTGTTGTCAGACACACATGTTAAAAGTAACTAAAGTATATATCCAATTCTACTAGGAACTCTAGTAACTCCTCATAAAATTGTAATGAAATTTGTTGTATTTTATTTTTTTAAGCTATAAATGAAAGAGATTTTCGGGGGTTGTTCATGGTGTATTTTATTATTCCTGGAAAATATATAATCATTGTCATATTTGAATCCTTGGAAACTTGCTGTAGTTTATTATATTGCTAGGAATGCAATAATAATCCCATGTTTTGGCTAGAATATTATGTAAACGATTTGTCTTCATTCATTCTTGCAACATAGATAGAAAAGACATCATTTCTATCCACATCACTTGTGTCCCTACCCTTACACAACCATGTTTATCACACCTCTGCTGTTCCACTATTTTCTTACATCCAGCACTGCCTAAATAATATTCCCTAGTCATTAGTGCAGAATATGGAAAAATTACTTAAATAACTGTGAGTGAAATTATAATATTAAATAACACAGTTGGCCTCTAGATCTAAACTAAAGTGTAATAATTGAGATAATATGATTTTTATTTTGTTTAATGCTTGTGCATCTTTTTAAGTAGTCAGTGGTATAAATCGTGTTCTAGAGTTGGCAGCTTGGAGTATTGTTTGTAGGGTATTCTCTCACAGCTCTTTTCTGCTAATGCGTCTCCCCTTGCATATTTTTCATTGCACCACTGCCTTACATCAGAGCTTTCCTAAACAGTAACTAACAGTCTCTTTTTGGTTGCCTAAATTATTTTCTTTTGTTGGTTTTAGTAAGAACTTCTTTAATTGAATGAACATTCAATGTTTGTCTGAGTTGTAGATTTTGAATGGATTTGAGAAGAAATAAATATTTAACATTCAAAAGCAGGCTGGAGTAGCTAGCTGGTGTGCAACAATAATTTGATTTTTCTTGTTGAAAAATATCTACAATTTCATTTGGCAGGTTAGGTATCCAGTCCTACTGACTCCTGCTGAGAAAGAAATGGCAAGAGAAGTTTGCATTGCATTCAGGCAAGCGGTATGTTTAAGAATGTGGCAACCACAGTAGTGCGTGTCATTTGAAGATGATCCTTTTTTGGGCTATGGCTTATTTTCAGTGTCTGTCTTCTGAAAATTTGTTAAAACCGGCTATCTGGCTCCTAGTTTGCATAGATAGATTAATTTACATTATACTTAATTGATTAGAAATCCTAGAGTTGTTGGACCTATTCAATTTTGAAGTTTGGGTTTTCAGAGTTAGAATTGCTGTTGAATCATGCCAATAGTTGCTTTTCTGTTTCTTTCGTCCCCTGTATACCTGTGCTTCAAATACATTATGGCTTACTCTTTCTTTTTGTAGTTTATTTTCCTTATAATAGAAGTTTGACCGGTAAATTAAGAAGTATGTAAATCCGTTTTTTGACAAGTAACCACCTTAACAAGTTCTATCATTAAATATTTTGTAAATGATTTTATTTTATCATTACTCTTTATTTAATTGGAAATACATTTTCCCCCTAAGGGAAATAGTTGTTTTATTTTCTACTTCATTTAACTTCTTTAAGTCTTGGATTATGTAGCTAATAATATTTTGATAAGGGCTTGTGTAGTTGAAGGGGTACCAAAGTGCTGAGGCAAGGTGCGTGCAACACTCGGTACCTTTTGTTGGCTGAGGAACTAACTCTTTAGTGTGTTTCTTACCTTTAGTGCCTTTGGAGAGTCTTTCTGGTTAAGGGAAAACAGACTTTAAGTTGCTAATTATAATTGTAAAAACCCAGAAGTCTTGGGATGCAACTTGCTTTCTTTGATGGTAAAGCGGTTATAATAATAAGAAAGTTCAGATAATTATTAGCTGCCTATCCTATGGACTCTTAGCATTAGAATGCCCTGTCTTTGATTGCCTTGATAAGTGGCTGCTAATTGAAGTTTATACATTTTATGCATTCAGCTCAAATGCATATGACACTCTTTGATGATGAGGTTTTAAAAATGGGTTTTTCTTGTTGAAGAAAAAAAATATTTCAAACTCTGCTCCTCTTATTCTCCTACTATAGTTCATTCTTGTTGCTTTCAGGTTTGTGGGTTTGATCTCTTGAGATGTGAGGGACGCTCCTATGTTTGTGACGTGAATGGATGGAGCTTTGTCAAAAACTCACACAAGTAATATTTTGTGATTTTATTATTTTGGCTTTGTTATATGGTTCAAAGTACATCAGCAGTTATTCATTCTACTTGTAACTACAATAGGAAAATCTTATTTGCCACTCTGTTTTTGTGATATTTATGAGTTGTGTATTTTGTCTGGTCCTTCTATTCATAACATAAGCTTACATGACAAAAGAATAATCCCTGCTGTTTGCAAATTGAAAGATATTCTGATAAATGGTAACTTGTGAGTTTCTTTGATGATTACCAATTTGCACACTGCATAGTATGTTGAATTTTTTTAATCACATCACCTGATCCCATCGCATAACATACTTTTGCAATTAGTAAGTACCACTAGACCTGTACCTAAAATGCATTTTTTACGTCTTGTTAATATTGCCAAGAATTTGCTTATCTTGATGTTGGGAATCTATTGTGATATATTGTTAAATTGGAGCGTGCCCAGTCTCCCAATCATTATGTTTGATATTATATGAAAAATTGTTTTATTAGAAGAACATTATAGTCGTTAGACCAGAAATCTTAGAACATCTAGAATTTTATTGATAGAACCCTAGACCCCAAAGGTGAAATTTCAGGTTGTCTTGGCATCTCCTTAGTCCAAGTTAGTTATTTTAGTCAGTTTAGATGTTTTCAATTTGGAGTTGTGCTTCGGAACTACAATATTTTTCTTACAAAGTGACATTAAACTCAATCTCACTAGTAAGGTGAGGTTTGTACCTTACTTATATATTATAATTGGTTATATCTATAATAAATGAGAGATCTTTAACATATCCCTTCATGCCAACAACTGGAGGTCTCAGATGCCTCAGATGCGGGAATAGAGGGGGCCTAATAGCAGGGACGTGATAGGCTCAGCAAACTTGGTTAAGATTGACACTAGTATGGCCTAATACTTAACTTAACCCACTTATATATTATAATTTGATCATATCTCTAGTCAATATAGAATCTCCGACACAACCTTTCACGCCAAGAATTGAACATCTCGATTGTGGAAATAAATAAGGCTTGTGGAAATAAATATGAGCTTGATAGTGGGTGGCACAATAGACTCAATAATTCTAGTTAGGATAGACACTAATATGCTTTCCTACTATTTTGGAAAGTGGACTTTAAGTCTATCGCAACATCACAAACCGACTTAGTAGGTTAAGTGTTGCACCCCATTTATATATTATAATTTGGCCATATTTTTAGTCAATGTGAGATTTTCAACACTTTACTTCTCCTCATATGCACCTTCCTAAAAGAAGGTCTCTCCTCAAAACACCTACATAAATTAATTTACCAAACTATGAACAATGAAACGAGTTAAGAAAATAAAATATTTTTGTAAAATTAAGTTGAAGAGAATTAAATGTGAATAGGCATGTAGATGACTAGAATCCTTAAACAAGTATCGTACCATATATACTGTCTTCAAGAATCTCTTGTACCCATACATTGCTGTTTAGCAAAATTTAATTAAAGTGTTATCAATGGAGAATGGTGGTTTATGATCGTAAGGCAAAAATATACATATACATATGGTGGATGATTTGGTGGCCTATAGAGTAATTCATTACAGACTAAATAAAACAATATGTATGTTTTATAAATATGTATGTATTATAAATGTATCAAGAACGATAGAATACATTTTGAGAAAATAAGTCTCATAAGAACAGTGTCATGAACTAACAACCTCATTTTCTTCAAGTTCAAGGGTTCAAAACAACATATAACAAAGCAATGCTAGTACAAAGTAATGTATGTAGTTCTTTTCCTCAAGCTCAAGCTCAAAATAGGTATCTTGTTTGTCAATACCAAGGGAATTATAGAAAAGGAATTGAAATATAGGAATCAATGGAAATAATCATGGCATTTCTTGTTTGATAAGAAATAATTTCTTCACATTTTCTATTTTATGTGGCATTTACATTAATCTTATTGGTGAACTTTTCATCATATCTCATTTGCAATTTGTTAAGGTATTATGATGATACTGCTTGTGTGCTGCGGAAGATGTTCTTAGATGCAAAAGCACCTCATCTTTCTTCAGCAATTCCACCAACTTTACCATGGAAAGTAAATGAACCAGTCCAGCCTTCTGAGGGACTCACTCGTCAGGGTAGTGGTATTATTGGCACTTTTGGACAATCTGAAGAACTACGTTGTGTGATTGCCGTTATTCGTCAGTATGTTCTTTCCCCTTTTTGTAACTTAAATTGGTTAATGATATTGTTCCTTGCTACTTACTATTTTGTTTTGGCAGTGGTGATAGAACTCCCAAACAGAAGGTGAAGCTAAAAGTTACTGAGGAAAAACTGCTAAACCTAATGTTGAAATACAATGGTGGTCGACCTAGAGCTGAGGTGATATGAATTTCTAGTGCCAATGTAATATATGCCAACTTTTATTTGAGTCACTGATTTTGTTTCTCTCTTTTACTTGATTGATGGTCTTTTTGTTTGCAGACAAAACTTAAAAGCGCAGTTCAACTTCAAGATCTGTTAGATGCCACACGCATGCTAGTTCCTCGTACCAGGTATTTCACTATTCACACACTTGTTGCACATTAGCATCACGTGCAACTCAATTTCAATAATTTGATGCGAAAGTTTAATCAAATTTTGGAAGTGTGGTTGGGGTGGTAAAGTCAGTTTTCTTCTCAATATTTCTTTTGATTGAACTATAATAAATTTGTAATTTTCTATTTTCACATGTTTACTATTGTTGTTAGCAGGTAATTTCATGGGTTTTCTAACCAGTGTATATTTGTTATTTGTGTTAAGCAAGGGTTTTAAACTAATTATAGATGTATATACTATGTAGACCAGATCGAGAAAGTGATAGTGAGGCTGAAGTGGAGCACGCTGAAAAGCTCCGTCAAGTTAAAGCTGTTCTCGAGGAGGTATTTAATTTTCTTAACTTTGTTATGGTGATAAGTTTTTATTGTATTAACAACATGATGATTATTGAAATTTGAAATTTACATTTTTGTGAACTCTGGAGTTGTTGGCTTGTATCTCTTTGGTTGGGTTTACTTTATGAAGTTATTGACTGAACTTTCAAGTTTCGATTCTATATTAACTGTCGGATATAACTTTACTAATTGAAACAACCTTCTTCACCTCAAGAGATTTTGGTGTGCCAATTTTCATAGGAAAAAGAAAAAAACGAAGGAAACAATATCCCTATCTCTCTTAAGAATAAATGATGAAACATTATTTTCTTTTATTGTAAAATTAAGCATATTACATACGTAACCATTCATGAGTTTTTACCTAAGAACTTAAGCTTTTGGGAGAGTTGGTTCTTCTTGACATGGTGGTATGGTATCAGAGCTTCCTTCATGAAGTATTTAGAAGTCTGATTATTATTGCTCCCATTCTTCTAAATATTATCCATGCTTTAGCCCGAAGGACTATAGCATGAGAGAATGTGAAGAGACATTATTTTTAAGATATTTGGTATCAGCTAGAAATATGGTTGGCGTTCTCAAGTGACTTGGCCAACCATTCCTTCCCTCTTGAGGTATCTTTTGAGATTGAGTTTGGGTTAGTCAATTTCTAATAGTATAGAATTCAGAGCCTATTCAACTTTTCACACTTCATGTTTTGGATGTCTAGATCTAAGTGTGTTGTATGACTTATGGCTCAATTACTTCTAGTAAGACCTGAGTAATCCTCCTGCCTGGAGATAGTTTTTAGATTTGTGGTATGCTCAAGTCATTTATAATGGTAGCAAAACCATTCATGTGCTTACACACACTATATAAGTTTTTGGGAGATTTAGTTCATCAGTTCATGACTGACACACAGGTGCACTTATTTATTAAGGATCTTCAGCTCAAATATTCATTGCATTTTAGTTTAGAAAGTATATACACTACCCCTTCTTTGGCTCTTTTCCTTACAGTTTTGTTGTCATTTCGTATTCTCACTTTTTCTTCTCTCTATTTTTTATTCACTTTTAATCTATGTAGCAAAGAATCTTATAGGGGTCACATGATAAATTTGGCCTAGGACTATTTCTTGGCACTCATTCAACTGATTGCTTCTAACTGCTTGTTTAGTAAAACTTATGTCTCTATTGTGTGTCCCCCTACAATTTCCTTCAATTGATATTCAGGGTATTTGCTCTAGAGTATACAAATTTAAGTGGATTTTGAGTCTCCTCTGCTAAATCTTTGTCATCACATTAGTTTGGTTTAAAACTTCTTTTTTTTTTTTTTGCTTTCTTTTTTCTCTATCGCTCTTCAATTTTTTCTTTTCTGTTTCTAGTTTATAAGTTATGAAGTCAAAGGTGGTCTGGAATTCTTTTGAAGTTGTTGAACTGAGGGAATTTTTTTTCAAGTTTTGCAATACTTTGTGAGGAAGACTTGGTTGGATACGAACTTGTGTATCTTTATTTTATTTTTAATTTTTATTAAACTACTGAGCCAAGGACTTGGAATTTCAAACATAGCATTGCAAAAAAGCATGTTTTTTCTTAAATCACCAGGCATAGAACTTTTATTTTGCAGAAGTCATTTAACTTTTGTGGAAAAGTCATGAAATCAGTGACCTGGAAGATCTTTTTCTCCTGTTTTTGATCTATCACATATCTGTAGAGTAGGAAATTCTTGTGCGGACAAACTTGCTCGCTATGGGGTTAGTCACCAATGTCATAGGCGGCGGGATTCCATTCTGGATTTCATGAGCTATGACTTTTATAGGGATAGGTTTCGTCTACTTTTTTTAAGTTTTGTTAATTGAGTGGGTTTTGGTTAGTTTCCCCACTATCTTGTAATCCTTTTCTCTATTTCTTTTATATCATTTTGGTATGTTGCAAATGATTGATATAGCTTAGGGTACCAACCTAGGTTGGATTGTAAACTATATATAATGATATTTTTCCGTACCTACCTTTTATAAAAGAAAATAATGCATGACAAGAAAAGGACAAGAAAATTTTTACTTTTATTTTTTCTGGTATCAAGAGCCAAACTCTCAAAACCTTATTCTTATATGCCCAAGCAAGTATGATCCATATGTTCACCTACCTTTTACTGACTTTCAACCTTTTTTCCTCAATTTATTTAGAAAAATGAGGGAAAACTTTATCAAAGTCGTGACCACTTTGTAACATGTCATGAATGTACTTGCCAAAAACCTAAATTACATGTAAGGACTAGAGTGGTTTTGCGATATCTCTTAAAAAGCTATATGAAAAAGAATGCAGTATTTTCTCATAGCGGAAGTCCATATTCCACTGTGAAGAATCCAGAAATATGAGATTTTTGTAATCTACAAAAATGAATTGCATTGGTGTTGTTTAAGTTACGGTCATGAATATATGCAATCTGATTGCCTAAGCTGCTATTTATTCAGTTACGATCTAATTATACAATGACAGACTCTTGCTGTCCTAAAAGAATGTCAGATAGCTACTAACTATTACACGGTGCTGACTCGATGTCAGCTTATCATACTTTCTAATTAATAGTAACATAACACCGATACAGAGAATAGCCTACACTGTCACATTGATTGCGTGCTACGAACTCATGAATAAGTATGTGGTATAAAATCCAATTTTCCTTGCTTTGCTAAGTCCATGATTGTATATACAGCAAAGAAAGGAAAACTGAAGATACAGCTGCTAGATGTGGCAATATGCAAATATTTGATTGGGGATATTTCTGCTTGATGATATGGTCATGTGAGAAGAAGACTGACCAAAAAGCCATTGAGAAGAGTTGATCAGATGAATGATAAGTAATAACCCAATAGAGGTTAAGGAAGGCCAAGAAAAAAGTGAAATCGTTATAAAGGAATGGTAGTTTTGTTATAGAACATAATTTTTTGATCATGTAGCTAGCCTGTCTTGTGGGAAAGGCTTTTGGTGTTCTTTCTGTGTTTTTATCTAGATAAAAGAGCACAGGTACTGTGTTGCACATACAGAAACTTGTCTATTATTAGTTGTGACATTCTACCCGTGTTACTTCCAAAAGAGGAAGACAAAACTCCTATATACATGACTTTTAATGTTTGAATAACAACATCTTGATTTTTTATTTTCATAATTTTAATAAAAAAGTCCTGAGATGTTTAGTGTACTTTTGTTTTCTTCTATTCAATATCAGGGTGGGCATTTCTCTGGCATATATAGAAAGGTTCAACTGAAGCCACTAAAGTGGATCAAAGTGGCCAAAAGCAGTGGTGAAGGAGAGGAAGAACGGCCTGTTGAAGCTCTGATGGTTCTTAAATATGGGGGTGTTCTTACACATGCTGGCAGAAAGCAGGTTCAGATTGATAAAAACATCAAAGAATGTTTCTGCTTAGTTTGAGTTTGCTTGTATTGCTATTGTTGAGACTTGATAGTAAATGTGAGATTTGTATTTATGATCCTCTTTCCAGTTGTGTTAATTGTGTTTTTTTACTTTGTAGGCTGAAGAACTAGGAAGATATTTCCGGAATAATATGTATCCAGGTAACTCATAATTTTTTTGTTAGCAATGCATTCTGAAGTTTAAACTAATGAGGCATGCTACAGCAGATTTTTTCTGGAAGTAACTGCAGAAGTAGTATCACCGATTTTCTATTTTGATATGTGTGTAGATTATTTGAAACTCTTCTTTAAAGTAGGAATGGTGGTTGCCTAAATGTGCTGTAAGAGATATAAAACTACCTATGGGTCTGTGCGTACTTGCTTTTTATAGATTTCATACCGATGGGTTGTATGTTTTTGGCTTCGTAAAATTATGTAGCTACCCACGTATGTAAAAGCATTCTTTGATCTTATAGTCACAGCACCTGTTTCTGGGGGGCTTCAATTGGTGGACGTGTTCACCAAGGAGCTTCTGAAAACAATATCCAAGAACTTATCATAAGTCTGGAATGATGATATCTATTCACCAACATGAGGGGTAGTATGAAGCATCGGTACTTCAATTTGCTTCACATATCAATATCTGTTACGTATTGAATAACGATACTCGAGGATACTTCACCAATACATATTAATGAAGTATCGAAACCTCGAGGCATTAACACCTTTTTATGTTTCACGTATTTCATATGCGTATTGGATGAACTGTCCACACTTCTAATGCACACATGTGTAATATAGAAACATATAAATGTCTCTTCATAAACCAGAGAGGGTAAATTGTTCTCTTTATGAATTATTTTAAAATTAATGAGATTGATAATGTTATTCCTATATGTAAATAAAAAAAAAGTAATTTATGATGACGATGATTTATAGTTTTTTTATTTCAACAATGTCTAAGAAATTTGTTTTTACTTTGGATCTGCTGAATTCTAGTTATATATTTGATAGGTTTTATGAATTTTTAAACATTTTAAAATATGTATCTTTTATGGATCGTACCTTGTTATTTTTAGAATGAGTGTATTGCCGTATCATATCTGTGTGCCATATTGTAGACATTTTAGGATATGAAAAAAAATTAGTCTCGATATCTGTTTTTATTTTATATTGTTTCCTTATTTCCCTTTTTAGGCTTAGCTGTTTCCCCTATAAATTATTGACTAGAACTTGTATTTAAACCATATGGAATATATCAAAGTTCCTTTTCTTTTGACTTATATATTGCTATCAATTGTTTTATTTGAGTTTCTCTTTAACTGATGTAAATAGTTGATTATTAGGAAAAAAATATTCCCAATATCTCCTTAGTAATCAGATAAAAAATAAGGTTTTGATTATTACAAATAGAGAGGATGAGAATGTAATTGGTGTGATTGAATGATAAACTTCAATTTGATGTTCATATGTGCTGGGTTATACATAAGAAAAATGTAACAGATGATATTGTGCCACGAACTTGCATCTTAAAAAATACAGGATGTATTATTAGATGTTTTAGAAATGTTTTAGTCCATCTTACTGAGTTCAAAATCAGTTTTTAGCTGTTTGAATTGTTTCTTTGCATTTTGAAACAGATTTTTTTATACATTTAAAATGATTTCTGTTTTTGACCAATTTGGGGAAAAAAGGAAGAAAAGCCAGCATCATACATGTACAGTTTGTGAATGTGTGTACACACCATACTGTCATGTTTAAAAACTGAGAGTGCTAATTATGGTATATTTCAAATATGACCTTTCATTCTTCTTGTAATTGTAGACATGACAAGCGATTGTACACACTAGCAACTTAAATTCTTAAATGTTGTAGGAGAAGGTACAGGGCTGCTTCGACTCCATAGCACATACCGTCATGATCTTAAGATATACAGCTCTGATGAGGGTCGTGTACAGGTATTGGCTGTCTCACTTAGTTCCTGCAATCAAAAGGAGGCCTTGACTTCCTGAGTGGTTTTGAAAGCAGTTATCCCCTTGTTATTAAATTTCTTTTAATGTCGAGATTATGTTGCTAACTGGCATAAGCTGTCAAAAATGCATTATTTGTGAACCATTTTATATTGATCTGTGTTAACAGATGTCTGCAGCTGCTTTTGCCAAAGGTCTTCTTGACCTTGAAGGGCAGCTAACACCAATCCTGGTTTGTTTGTTTTTTAAATTTTTGTAAAGAAATTTTTTTATTTATTTTTTGGCGTTGGATATGTTTGACTAAAATAATTGTAATATTAGGTTTCACTGGTTAGCAAGGACTCCTCCATGTTGGACGGGCTTGACAATGCCAGTATTGAAATGGAAGAAGCCAAGGTTTGAAGTGTGTACGTTGATTTATGTGTTCTTGTTTATAGGCATTACAGTAGTGATGAAAACTTGAAAATTTGTTCAACGTCTTAGACCAACTCCTAAAGGCTTAAGCTGTTAAGGCTGAGGAATTGTTTTATTTCTTAGATACCCCCTCATCATGCATGGGCCCTTTTATCTTGTAGAGTTATTAGAGATGGAAACCATTCACTTGTTTTTGTCTAAGAGGTTAAGCTTTTGGGATTATGAGTAATGCTAGCAACATACTATAACAAATGCTTTCCAACACATTATACTACAACAAAATCTATCCCACTAGGTAAGGCCATCAACTACATGGATTACACACACCGTTTGGCTCATTAAAGACCAAAGTTTCTGCAATGTTATTTACCAGAAGTCCCTCTTTGACCACTTCCTCCAGTTTCTTGCTTGGCCTCCCTCTCCTCTTCATAGGATTAGAAATCATATAATGCAATTCTCTCATGGATGCCTCAGGCCTTGTTCATACATATCCAGACCCTACACCATCTTAATTGATTTTCTGTTATCATTTCCTCAATCACTGCTACAACAATCTCTTCTCAAATACAATCATTTGGTATCCTGACTTTTCTTTGTTGACCCACATCCTTGTTTACTATTTTGGGATAAACAGTAGAAGGGTTGATCCATTTTTTTACCTGTATATTTTTCTTAAATTGAATGGGGATTCTTGCACCTTTGTGATGGAACCCCTATTCCTATAATTGTAGAAATGCTCATTTCCTTTCCAATTACCTTAATATTAATCGGAACTGAAACGATCCCTTCCTATTCTCATTTCATTTACTCCAAAATATTCTCAAATCTTGATCTATTAGTAGGCCTATGAATAATTTTATATATCGCTTAGATGCCACCATACTAGAGCTTTGGGACTAAAGCATGGGAAATGCATAGACACTTGATCTAGATCTCGTGCATAACTTTAATTTTGTGTGGAGAGTCAAGGGCAACTAGAAATGATTCCTGAACCCTTGGCTTAAACAACTCATGCATATCAAGTGAGGTTCAGAAAGTAATACAGGAACATTGTTATGCTTTTTAACTTATTATAGTCATGCTTGAATATTCTGCAGGCTCGGCTAAACGAAATCATAACCTCCAGTTCAAAGACAATCCTTAGCAACGGATCAGCTGAATTTTCTTGGATGGTTGATGGTGCTGGACTGCCACCTAACGCGTCAGAATTGCTTCCCAAGTTGGTAATGTTTTTGTAAATATAGTAATGCATTGTTGTGTCATTAAACTCTCCTGCCATGGCATGATTCAGAGGGGAAGCTAAAAAATCCTTTTTGATGAGGCAAAATAATATGGTTATCTTGTTGTGCTGTCTTAAGAAGACTCTAGTGTATAACTTAAAAATTGTTTAAAAGTACTTATTGGCACATGTTTTGTAAAATAAAATAATCATTGCCAACATATGTCGAGATAGTATGGAAGATGAGTGTCATACGAATAAAACATAAAGGGATAATGGAATTCATTGGAATGTTATTACATTTTTTGACTAAAGATGTGGTTTAGTGCTTATATTTTGCTCCTCCTTTAAAACATATGCACATGTAACTCCCTGAATTAAGAAGCAAGAATGAAACAGTACTAGATTGATTTCCTATTGTTAAAATTGACAATGGATCTTATCATGATATCTTCTGATCAAACACACTAATGGAAAACTCAGACCAAGGGAGCTCCAGAATGTGACAAAGCTGTCCAATCTAAAAAACAAAGCTGAGACTAAAGAATGAACACACCATAATTGTTGGGTGAGTGAATGGGAAAATGGGAGAACCATTCCCTTGTGTAATTAAAAATAAAACATTTCTTTTAAAACTGAAAATAGAACAACCCCACCCCCCAAACAACCATGAGTAAGTCAATATGATTGCTTTCATGTTTTGGTTGTTAGAGATATGATTTGAATGTTACATTAAATTGAGAGATATGATAGCGAAATATGTTATCAAATATTTCTTATTATTAAATATTGATTTTGTTCCTTATTAATGTAACTCTTTTGCATTATATATAAGAATACTCATGTGCTACAAAATATGCAATTACAAGCAATCATTTCAATATGGTATCAGAGTAGTACGATCCTCATTGGCCTATATTTCCACTAATTCCCTGTTAGGCCATGACTTTGTCACTACCTCTACCAAAAATATCCAATGCAAGCTTTTTTGCTCTCCAATAACCGTTATGCCCTGCGGAGTATTTTTTGCTCTTGGGCAACCACTCTGCTTTTTAGCCTCTGTGCACTTCAAACCTTTTTTGTCCTCACCAGCTGAAGCAGCCTCCGAGCATCTTTGCTCTTTGGCAACCACTGCACTTTGCGGACATTTTTATTGCTCTTTGACACTCTCTGAGCCACTGCACTCTCCTAGCCTCTGCAGCAGCTGTTGGGCCCTCTAAGCCTTTTTTTCTCTTCAGCAGGCACCCGCTCTCCAAACATTTTTTGCTCTCTGACAGTCGTTATACTCCGAGTGTTTTTGCTCCCTATTAGCTGCTGCACTCTCCAAACACTTTCTCTTTGCGGTAGCCACCACGCTCCAAGTTATTTTGCTCTTTTGCAGCGGATGAGTTTTTCAAGAACTTTTCGATCTTCGGCAGTTGCCGTGTCCTCCAACACATGTGTAAATAATATGTATTCCAACTTGAGGGGAAGTGTCAAAGATGTCATGTCATGTCATTATTTACGTTCATAACAACCAATTGACCAACATGATTTTCTTGAGGGGTTTTGTATTAATGGTATTTGTACCAAGCTTGTCTCATATGATATGATTTGATAGAGAAATATTGTACCAAATATTTCTCATTATTAAATATCGATTTTGTTTCTTATTATTGTATCTTTTCATTATAAATAAGAATACTCATGTGTGCACACAGTGCAAAATACACAATCACAAGATGTTCTTTCAATATATGTAAACATGGGTACATTTATGTCAAGCAAAGATTGATTGAGTTGTAATACTATTTTTTTTTTTTTTTAATTTTTTGCAATACTTTTGTTTATATTCTTACCATCTCACTATCTATGTAGGCAAAACTTGTTTGCTATAATTCTGAGTTCATTACTCTTCATAGGATAGTGTTTTTGTCACAAGTTATTTCTCGTATATGTTTTGACTACTGTTGAACATGAAACTATTTGTGTGAAATGGTACTAAAACTGCTTTGTGCCTATCTAATGAATAGGTAAGCTTGATTAAGAAGGTTACTGAACAAGTAAGACTACTTGCCACGGATGAGGATGAGAATCTTGCAGAAACGAGCCTATATGATGTAATTCCTCCTTATGATCAAGCAAAAGCACTTGGAAAAACAAATATTGATGTTGATCGTATAGCTGCTGGATTACCTTGTGGTAGTGAAGGGTTTCTTTTAATGTATGCTCGGTGGAAGAAGCTTGAAAGGGATCTGTATAATGAACGCAAAGAGTAAGCATTTACATTTAGTTTTTGTTTAATCTTGTTTGATTTTATTGTATTTCCTTCTATATATGAGTAAACCAAATAGTACGACACATGAGGAAAGGTTTTTAGTTACATGAAATGTACTTAATAAAAGGATTCCTGACTAAATATTTTAAATCTATTTATTATTGAAATCAAAACTTATTGAACCCTTGTAGTTTGTACGTGGGCACTATTTGTATCTTTCCTTGATTTGTAGATAAACTTATTATTAAATCATTTCAACCAAATTATTTTTCTTCTCTGGCTATTGTAATAGAGAATGCTTTACTTTTTTCCGTTGTAATTGTAGCTTCTTGAAAAGTAAAATAATTCTTGTGTGTAAGAATATTTAACTTTCATTTCCTTAATTAGAATGATTGTTATTTTTCTGTAGCCTTTTCAAATTACGTTTTTTTTTCCTGTGACAAGATCGCTCAGAAAACTATCATGACTTTTAAAGTTGCTTATTGTTTTGGCTGACACACTGACGGTGGTTTACTTTCATAGGCGCTTTGACATCACCCAAATTCCTGATGTCTACGACTCATGCAAGTAAGTTATTTATTTCCTTTGGTTTTTATGATAACACAGTAGGACCTTTCCAGATCTACAATATTTGTGGAATGCTGCAACAGTGGAGATTGATTAGATACCTTTTGTGAGAAAATTTCATTCTATGAATGAAATTGCAATTAGTTATTATCGCAATTGTCAGTTTGATTGTAGATTTCAAGGCGATGTTTATATGATGTTAACTATTGAGTTTTCAGATGGATTTACTAGTTTATATTTTATCTTCCCCTTTTCCATTAACCGTGGTCCTAAAATAGTTGGGATGGCAATTAACATTGTGATGCTTTAGCACTACCATTTTATTGAAAAAAGAAAATTCGTTTTCCCTTGTTTATATATCAGGTAACTTAGATTTCACCTCCTTTAGCCTAAATGTTGCAATGTTTGAAAAAATGGAAGCAAGTAAAATGAAATAATATGATATCATGTTTCAAAATTTAGTGTAGTTGGTGTCACATTGTTGGGAAGAACAACCAATCAAAGTCTGAGTAACTGGCAGAAAAAAGTACTTATAGCAAGATGAAGAATTCTAATATTCCTAGAATTTGAGAGAAGTTGATTACTTGTGAGTCTGTTATTATTAACCTCTGATTTTCTGTACTCACAGGCCAGTACTTATATTGTACATTGATGTGCAAAAAAAAAGGCTACAGCCGGCCGTTACTAACACTGCCGAGCTGCATCAGCTAATACAATAACAATACACAAAAGAAAACTAACCGTAAAACTTTCTATCACGCATATTACGAGATATCAGATCATGGCTTCCATTGATGAATTGTTCTACTGGGCCAAGTTGGTCTTTTTACCTATAAATTTTCAGCTTTGACTAATTATTAGGTTCTCGTCTCTTTGTCCCAATTATCTTCATCTTCCTTCTTTTTAGTACAAGTGAAGTTTCCATTTACTTATATATTATAATTTGATTTAGTTGATATAAGATCTCCAACCTATCACCTCTCATGCCAATGACTAGGCACTTCAGTGTGGAAATAGATATTTGTTGGTGGTTTGATAGCGGTATGATAGTGGGTGATATGATATGTCCAACTAGGTTTTGATACCATCTTAGAAAGCAGAATTTATGCTTAATTTAACCTCTCAAAACTGGTTTGCAAGGTGAGGTTCGCATTCGATTATGTACTATAATTTAGTCATATTTCTAATCGAGTGAGATCTCCAACATTTTCAACTGTCCCTCCATCCAGTTTAATGTGTGATGTGTATATGTATTTATTGAAGTTGAGACTACTAACTAGTCATTGAACTTTGGGAAACCCACTATAGCCACAATTGTTTAACAGAAATTTCTATGTTGAGTAGGTAACAGGCAAACACGTAGTAGTCTTCAATATATCTGTATATAATGTGCAGCTTTATCAATATGAAGAAAAAATTGGCAGTTTCATTTAAATTATGTAGCCTCTTTTATTCCTTATGTTTGAGAAATTAACATTTACCTTCTTATTACAGATATGATCTTTTACATAATGCGCACCTTAATCTAGAGGGATTGGATAAACTTTTTAAGGTTGCCCAGGTATGAGTTCTATTGGGGAAATTTTTGCTCAAGTAGAACAGCTTGAACCTGTATAAGCCTGACTGACTAGACCCAATTTGTATCCACTAGATATACTTTGAGATATAACTTTGGATGCCTAACTATTGTTAATGTTTCCATGCTTCTTGGGGTTGAGCATAAATTTCATACTGGTAGCATTGCTGATATTATTTCATTAAGATACTCCATCTGCACTTTTTTATACTGTTTTCAACTTCGATTCACATGTAATTTGTTGCCTTTATACTTGTGTCCTTGTAGCAAACGTCATGTAGTTGGACAAGATTATTGTTCTTGTTTGTTATTGTATTTATCCTTGTTGAAAGAAAAACTTACTGTCAAGTATTCCATTCTGGAAACAACATACCCACTGTCAACTATTCCGTTGTGGAAACAACGTACCACATGTAATGTTCCTGTGCATCATCACCTTGAGCAATGAAGATATGACCTTTATTGCTATGCCTTGTTATTTGCAGGCACTTGCTGATGGTGTAATTCCAAATGAATATGGAATAAATCCAAAGCAGAAGCTAAAGATTGGCTCAAAGGTAAAGTGTTGGTGTAAGAAATCTATATGAAAATTTTCAAATAGTTTAGGGACCAATTGCTAGTGTAATTATCTAGTAGGCCCTTAAATTATTTAAAAAAATTTAATCTCTGAATACTCAATGGAACAGAGGCTAATTAAAAATGATTTATAAGTTAGGGATCCTGGTATAAATTTTTACAATACCTTTAAATACTTCCAAACAGTTCAGGGTCATACAGATTAATTTAACTTTACTATTATTTTAAATTTTCAATTTGGTAAATAAAATTGATTGCATGAAATGAAGGGAAGGTTAAGGTAAAATGAAAACAAAATTGATTGTTAGGCAGAAAACATTTAGTAGCCAGTAAAAATTGTAAATTGTTATTACATTATTTTATTTGTTTGTATTAATTTGATTCAGATTGCACGTCGATTATTGGGTAAAATTTTAATTGATTTGAGGAACACTCAAGAGGAAGCCATTAGTGTTGCTGAGTTAAAGAGTAACCAAGACGGTGATTCATCCTCCGTGAAAGCTGAGAAGGAAGATAATGACGCCAAGTCAAAACATTCAAATAAGAATGATGAAATAAGGAAATCCATCACTTTAAGTGATATATCGATGGATCAAGATGATGATGATGATAAGGAGACCAAATACCGTTTGGATCCAAAGTAAATATGTTATCTTTGTTTTATCTTGTACATATTTACTTGCATTCTAATACTTCTTTTATTGTCCTCCACCAGGTATGCAAATGTGAAGACACCTGAACGTCATGTGCGAACACGCCTATACTTCACATCAGTGAGTCCTTTCAGATTATATTATGTTGATAAAATCTTGAACAGAAGTTTACTTCCCCACGGCCACCCCCCACCCTACAGTCTTTCTGTCATGTTAAAGTATTTTCAAACTGGTTATTTCAATAAGAGAAGGGTTACTCATTGACTTTTTCTGTGAACATCTTAAACCTTTTAAGTGGTTTATTATTCTGAAACAAAGTATTTTTCAATGAGTGTCATTCGGGTGATTTTCCCAAAATCTTGTCATTATGTTGGCTGGGGATTAGAGTTGGAGATTATGATCCTTTTTCATCTTGTGTTTTGGCGGTCTCTATATCAAACTGGTTCAACAACCAGCTTAAGAAAAAAAATATGTGGAAAACAGCATATATTGAAGCCAATTGTTGGATGCTAGGGGTTACACAGAATAGAAGGCATGCAAGATAGTCAAACATGTTGGACAGGCTATTCTGGTCCACCTGCTAGCATTATTTACACTCTTGTTAATGGGGGTTTGAATGAAATTTTCTTGGAAGGAATCTTCTTGATTAATGATATTTTGTTCATGTTATATTGTAGCATAACAAGAATAACAGTCTTGTAGCATCTAGCTTGGTTTTTATCAAGGTCTTGATTCTCAAATTTGAGTTATCTGAAAGGACATGATAGGCTCTAGGAGAGTTTTTTTCTCTTAAGCAGTTAGACACCGACCTCACTCCCCCCTTCCCTCAAATAAATCATTCAAAGATCTCGTTTAACTGTGAAATTATGTTTGAACAGACAGGTATAAAATCCTTTATTTATAATTTCTAAATAGGTGCAAACTCAGGTTCAAAAACGTTGACATTTGCATGAATTTATCTTCGTTTTATTTCCGTAATTTCTTTTAAATATTATTTATGTTTACAGGAATCACATATCCATTCTCTCATGAATGTTCTTCGCTATTGTAATCTGGATGAATCTCTTCTAGAAGAAGAGAGCCTCGTTTGCTATAACGCTCTACAGCGCCTTTATAAAACAAAGGAGCTGGACTATATGAGCTACATTGTGCTGAGGATGTTTGAAAACACGGAGGTAGGTTATTTTGGCCTTGCCTTAGTAATGTTTCTGATTTGTTACTGTACGTCTGCAACATCCCAGTCGTTTACCAGTTACATCTAGTTGGCATTTTCAATGTGGTGTTGATAGTGAGGGTGTACACAGTGGTGTGATATGCTGCTGATAGTTATTTTAAGCCTTTTAGTGACTTGGGTTGATGGTTGCTTGGCTTGTACTCATGTACCATTTAAGGTATGGGTGACAAAAGAATCTATTTATCTATCATCCATCACGTGTAAATTCATTTGATTCATCCATTGCAAAATATAAAAAAATGGACCTGATCAAATCCTTCTGGATAATTCTATGAATGGTTAATGATCCATCCATTATTTTTCAAAATCCAACGGATCCTACTATCAGTGCTCAATCGATCAAAACTAATCTAAACAAATTCATTCATAATTAAATCTTTCTTAGGATTTACTTTCTAGAAATTTATCTTATGAAAGTCGTTCTAAAAATATTTTTTAATTTTTTAAAATATATTATTTTAATGGATGGATTGAATATTTACCTTGAAAAAATTGTCAATCAGTGGATTTGATTTCTGTCAAATGGATCAAGAGGAATCAGATTTATTAATTATATTTTAACTGGATTAATGAATTTTTTATTGGATTCCTCAATTTTCCCACCCCTACTTAAGGGTAAGGTAATCAAGTGGCCCTATTCTCTTTAGGTGAACTATGCCGTTCAGTTGTGTTGAACTGTACTTTGTTGAGTGGTATAGGAGTGACGAGTAACTAGGACTAGGAAAGAGTCCACCACAAATAGAACATCCTAAAGAATGCATTATGGTTTGGTATATAAACTAACTGCCTTTGGCAAGGCTGTTCATAATCCTAGAGACCCTAACTAAATATACCAGCTGGAAGTAACAAATGTGAAAACTAACCAGACACTACCAACTAACTGGGCTAACTAAGAGGCAGCTTAAGGCTATGAGAACAGAGAAAGAGAGGTAACTCGTAGAACAGTGCGATATTTTCATCATTTTGACTGGGTATAACTATCTGGAGTTATGTGATGTGTAATTTCTGTGGTATCTGTGTTATATTGATTTTAATTTTGGTTTGCAAATGCAGGTAGATTTGGAAGATCCAAAAAGGTTCCGCATAGAGTTGACCTTTAGCCGTGGTGCTGATTTATCCCCGTTGGAGGTAAATGATATTCAATTTATATTGTTTGCTGTATCTGGTGTATGGTTTGAAAGTGAAATTCAATTCAATTCAATTCCACTGGGCATCAGGACACAAATGGTGCATCTGGTTTCAAGCTTCGAAATTTCTGAGTTAATCCCTCGCAGCTGCACATAACAGCTGAATGAGGCTTCAGTTTTTACGTCACTCATTTCGTGGAAATTCCATTTATTCACATGATAAAAGTTCTCCCCTTGACTTTCGGTTGAGAGGAACATATGGTGATTTTAAATGTTGAATTGCTTCATTAGCTTATTTCTGTTAGTTGATTATTTGCAGAAAAATGATAGCGAGGCATCTTCGTTGCATCAGGAACACACACTGCCTATTATGGGTCCTGAAAGGCTGCAAGAAGTAGGGTCCTGTCTTACATTGGAAAAAATGGAGATGATGATTCGTCCATTTGCTATGCCTGCAGAAGACTTCCCTCCACCAGCAACCCCTGCAGGATTCTCTGGCTATTTCTCAAAAAGCGTACTTGAGCGTCTAGTAAACCTTTGGCCTTTCCATAAGCATGCCCATTCTAATGGGAAGTAGTCAACTTGTTCAGTACTTTTCCCCTCTACTTTAATGTTCCAACTTAATGTTTCTTATTGTGCATGGGAAAATTCTGACACAACCAAAGGGAGCTTTGGGCTCTTTTGGAAAAAATTTTGAAGCAATCTTCTTCCAGCCAAAAAATGTTGGAAGTTGTAAAAAATAGCTGTAGTATTTAAATCAAACTCCCTGTCCACCTCCTATCATTTTGCTTTTGTCCAAAAACGAACAGGATTACGTGAAGGAAAGCGGTGTGAAAACGGGTGATGAGCAAAGACCTGATAGCGAGAACAAGCACTTATCGTCGTGATTAACTAATTTGGGTTGAATCATCGAATCGTGTCAATATTTTTTTATTTGTTTGATGACAGTTTTGGTTTCATTCTTTGGATTGACTTGTCTGTGCGACACTGACGAAATTTAGTATCAAAACGTAGTTCAGGGTCTTGTTTACTCAATGGTAAATGGAAATCAGCAAAAAGTGTAAGTAAGCTCTCTCAAGTGACATCAATTTTGAAATTTTAGTTCGGCCGCACTTGCCATTACCCCTGTAAGACTCAATTTTCTAAATTCGTTTCTTGCTTATCCCAATTTCAATCCAATCTAATAATTGTATCATGGAACCTTGCCAACCATCCTCACCAAATCCCCCAGTGTTTGGTGTTGTGTTCGTCTTTCCTAAATAAGACTTTGCCGGATTTTAGTTGAATTTTAAACGTGTTTGGAAAAGTGTTATTAAACTCTTTCGAACGGCAAACTATCTTCAGACATGATTGAAGTAATTTTTTCACAGTTTTTGTTTTTGACTGATCCACGGATTAAAAATTCAGAGAATGTTTATATTGGTATTTTAATCAATTTTAGAAATATTAAGATTTGAATTAAATATCATTTTAGGATCTATTTAATAACGCAGTGATCTGGTATGGCTTATTCTTAAGTAATTTTTTCAAGTATGTGCTCAAGATTTTGATCATAGATATGCGAGTACAGAAAAATATTAGTAGCTCGTAAAGAAAAAGGAAAATATCAGTAAAAATCAATTCTTTAAATTAATATCGTTTGGAAATATCTTGAGTTCAATCAAAATATTTACGCAAAAATAACATTGAACAAAATTTTGAAGACTATTGTGCATAAATTTCAATTTCTATTCATAGGCTATCACTTCAACATTTTAGAAAAGTTGAGACGTAAAGAGTATATTATTTCAAAAGATTGATTAGGACGTGTATACTATATTGGCTATTTTCCCCTCTACACGTTTTCAATTGTAAAATCTTAAATATATTTCAATATTTTAAGATCTCGAGATACTTTGTGTGGTCCAAAAATATATTTTGGATTTAATAATCTAAAACACATTTATGATGCGATAGAAAGTCATTAAATTGTTTTTCTTTTATATTTTGTTTCACTTTTTCTTACCTAGTGTGCTCATTTTATCAAATATGGAAGTGAAAATTAATTTATCTATATCGACCCTAATGCAACGTGATGTCATCTTGTTAATCATTGAGTCAATTGTATGGTATTATTCTTTTGTGAGGGATTATTTATAATCCTACTCCTTATTATAAGTAGAAAGAGAAGATTCTTCATTCGATATTACAACCCAATTATCCACCTTTTCTTCTACATTTAATTTTCATTTTCATTCAAAATATAAAAAATCACAAGTTATCGTAATCCTAGATATTAGTAGACTAATAATTCTCTTCAAATGTTAACAATTTTAAGTTTGATCTTGCCGTCAATTTTACATATGTTTTTTTTCTTAATTTTAGTTAATTAAATTATTTATAAACAGTTTCTTAGATGAATAGGTTAGTTTTGATGTTTAATTGAATCAAAATAAAGAATAAGTAAAATATATGGTGTAACGTCATTTACTAGTGGGAACATCTAAGAGTTAGAATACCAGAGATTTAAAAAGTTTATCTTCAAAAGCTAATTATCAAAGAAGGAAGAACCATACACTTAAATATGATCAACCATTACATATTACTCCAGGTAAAATTAAGACATCCTATAGTACTTGACTCTAAGGATAGCAATGAGTAGATGCTAGAACACTCATATTCGTGCCTGTGTTTCAAAAAAATTGTCGTACATACTTAGCTCCAAATGTGTGAGAAATAATTTTAATCTTCATTCTCTTACTCATTAAATGCCAACGTACTCATATATCCACATTTTACTTATATCTAAAGTTAATAAATTAATTAGAATTTCACTGTGTCCCCTGTATGACATTGTAAATTATTTTTTCTTTTGCGGATAAAAATATTAACAATATATAAGGATTATTATAATAGACATTATTTAATATACTTATATTTATACTTTGATAGTACATATATAACATATTTATATAATTGTAGGGACAAGACTGAACATATTTTTGTTTATTAATGTTTCACTTCTCAAATGTTGATTTATGTATTATTTTTTCTTCAAATTTTACCACTGTGTTTAGATCTTAAGAACTCATTTTAATAAAAAAAAACATTTTTTTCTTTAATAACTTGAAATTTCATCCCTAAAGAATATAGAATGATACTAAAAGGACTTACGCATAACAATATATATATATATATATAAATATTAGCAAGTATAAATATATGCTATCAACCTTTTAACTTTTATTTTTTAAAAAACACCTTTTTTTTTCTGTCGCTTAGGATATGATGCACTCTGCATGAAAAATAAAAACAATATTTTAAATATCAATGAAACAATTTTTTAAGAACAAATGCTAATTTAAATATACAAATAATTGTACTTTATAAAAAAAAATAGAGAAACAATATAATACATAATTAAAAGCTTACAAAAAATATAATTTTTTCTATTATATATTCACACTTAAAATAAAACATTATGTGTTGGATAAAATAAATATAAAAGTAAAAGAAAATATTATTTATCTACTATTATCGTTGTTTCGTAATTATAATGTTTTATAATTTCGAAACCAAATAGTATAAATAAATTAGGATTATACTATTAAATCATTCAAACCTAATATCGAAACTCATAATATTGACAATATAATTTTAATTTATTTAAATAAGAATCATAAGTTCTTAAAAAACTTTAAATCATAACTAAAAAATATTGTATACATTAGCTTTAGATATAATAAATTTTAAATTTAAATTATATAAAATAATTATTTACACAACATATTCAAATCCGGTTAGCTGAGCAATTAATGCTGTTACTTAATCATAGAGACAAAAAGATATTAACAGAAAGTGTAAAAAAATTGATAGGGAAATCAGAACTAAAAAGCTTAAAAATTGTAAAAACAAAAAATATTAAACTTACTGAGTTTTATGGTAATTATTATTTATATTAATTTTACAAATTATATGAATTTTTTATGAATATAATTATGGTAACAAAATGGGTTAGTATGGCTTGTTTTAACCGGATCTGTCAAAAATGGGACGTGGTACTTGGTCCATATTATCAAAACGGATTGGAAATTTTAATTAGCGCCACCAAAAGACGGGTTTTATTTTATTTTATTTTATATATATATATATATATATATATATATATATATATATTAAAACACACTTAATCATATATCTATTTTCTAAATTTTAAATTAATTAATTAATATTCTGATTGTATAAATTAAAATGATTATTTAGATATTAATTACTTTATTATAATTAATAATTAAAACTTAATTTGTAAGTACTAATTATTTGAATTAAAACACTGTTACATATTTATATCTTTCAAATAATATAATAAGAAATTAATATTTTAAATCTTAATTAAAAAAGGACTGCTAGCTGAAAACACCAACTCAGTAGGTCAACCCAAGCATACGCCTACTTCGTCACTCAAAATATAACAAAAGAAAACCCACAGCGGAATCAAGCCCATGACCAGACGTGAATGTGGGTTAGATTTTGGAAAATTCAAATTGAATTTAGTTTTATTGTATACACCATTATTATTGCATCGTTTCCAGCTTTGATCGAACTCTTATTACACTATCTCATACTTAAGTTGAGTTCCTTAGCTTGATGGTGTCCTTAATATACCCTGCTGTTAAACACTACTAACAAAGCACTATCTACTCACGTGATAATTTTCACTAATATGACATTAGTGGAGTGCACTTTAGTTTATCCTCTAAAGTGCATGCTTCCACCTAAAGTAGGTCAAATCCTTTTGGTTAACATTCCAGTGACCAACACCATCTGACAATTACTAACAATTACCAAAATAACAATCATAAAATAAATAATGGACCAGTAAATCATACACATCAAAAAAATATATTTAAGCCATATACTTTATTGTCTTTTACACTATCTTTTTATCCACACATGCGGTAGAATATTATTTTAACTTTTTATAAAAGTCAATATTCTATTCTTAGTTGCATACCAATATAAAAAACTTTATAGTATGATCCAGTTTGCTTAATTAAAATCGAACAGCTTTTCATAACAGTTAAAAATTTATCGCTATAGTTGTCCAGTTAAAGGAGTGACTTCAAATTCAATGTAGTGATAAAGAAGTATAGTGATTTTGAAAGATGGTCTATTCAGGTCACAGTGAAGAAAACTTCTTTTGACATAATTATACCAATGCTGGACTCCCAACAACTAGTTTTGCAATGTCCTAAAAAAACAGTTATCAAAATCATTCATCCCATCTTACCCAATAGGCTATTTAGTCAATTCGATCAATATTTTAAATTGACTGACCTATATGGGATCAACCAATCTCTTTGACAATTCCATTCGCAGCTCTAACTCTCAGCCTTAACCTGTCATCTGAAGTGAAACTTCAAATCTGATTAGAAAGCATCACAAACAATATAGCATATAAGATACTATCATTTCAAACATTCAAGAAACAAGAGATTAAACACAAAAGCAACACACAGAGTGAGAGTATTTTCAATTTCGTTATGTAATTATAATTGGCTAAACTATGAAACAGACATCATCTTAATGAAGAAGCAACTAACAAATTCAAGTTTTACATATCCAACATGATCATCATAAAAAACACTTTCAATTTGTTTTCCTTCCTTGAGAAAGAAAAATACATAGCTGGATAAATATGATTGAAGAGCTAAGATTGCGATCGATGCTTCTCAATCTTCTTCTCGAGCTCGTCCTTCTTTGCGCCAACAACCCTGTCAATTACCTTCCCTTTCTTCAACAACACGAACGTCGGCATCGCCTGCACCTGAAACTCCCCCGCCACATCCTAAAGCATCCAATTCAGAAAAAAAAAAAAAATTCAGAATCATTCACCAAAACAACAATTGGATTCAATGAAGCATAGAAAGAAGAAAACGCAAGCGAAAATCACCGATAATTCGTCGACGTCGATCTTGACGAAGTCAACGTCAGTGTACTTTTCGGCCATGGCGTGAATCGCCGGCTCTATGAATTTGCAAGGACCGCACCACGACGCCGAGAAATCTACCACGAGCTAATTAACATTCAATGGAAATAGGAAGAATATTAAGATTAAATTTCAGATCCAGCACACAGAAAAAAAAAAAATTGGGGAAAATTTGTGATCTAGGGATTTACGAGCTTAGTGGTGTCTTTGAGCTCGTTGAAGTGGAGTTGCCAACGCGCCGACGAGTGGAACGCCGTCACGCGAGAAGTCTCCTCCGAATACGACGGCGCATCGCCGCCGGCACCAAAGAATGAAGAAAGGACACCGCCCATTGCTTTGTTTTGGTGGTTATTGGTATTCGTTTCTCACTGTGTATAATTTAAGATGCTCTTATTTCCTACGCCTTCTTAGTATAAATATAAAGTGGGAAGATACTTCATTCCACATAAAGATTCTTTACATGCATAATAATTAATTAAAAATCATTTATTTAGTCAAGAGATGAATTTTCGTTTTTATACGTAATTAAATCTTATAATAAATAAATAAATGAATAGATTATATTATATTACATTTTCATTAACAAATATCATGATTATATAGATTATATTTTTATTTTAAAATTAATCATTTAAATTACAATAAAGGTCACTTTTACTGCTGGCGTTTTATTTAATAGAAATTAAAAACGTTAAATACTTTTATTTAGAAAAAGGATAATTTTAAAATAATGCAGTTGCTTTTTAACTGCGTGAGATTCGTAACCAGTCAAGGTTATTTTCTTAACTGCTTCACATTCGGGTGAAGAATGAATTGAATTATATTTTTAAGAAACAAAAAATTATCAAATTTAATCATTTTTATTTTTTCTTATATTTTTTAAAAATAGTAAATAAATGATAAAATATATGTGAAATCTAATAAAAAATAGCTTAAAACTTTAATTTTAAATATAAATAAAAAATTAAAAGATAAAAAAGCAAATTTTAATAAAAACATAAGAAAAGTAGTTATGTAGTAAAATAAGGTATTTTTATTTCAAAAAACTTGTATAGAAATATTCTTCGTATTATATGAATTTTATATTTCAACCTTAAAATTGTATATTATTTAAGTTGTTTCTGTGTTAATTATTGTAATAATTTTGAGTTTTTCCTTGTATAAAATCTTAGATATGTGAATTTAACATCCCCTCCTTATTTTTTTTCTCTATTTTAAAAAGATATGTATGTTCAATAAAATATTGAAGTAAGAAAGTATAATCCTTTGTTACTATGAAGACAGTATTCTATTTTTTTTCCCGTAAAATGGCTATTTAATTTGTTGTTTGGGTTAAGGTGGAAAACTAAGAATGAAAGTGAAGACAGATTCCAACAAAAGTTAAAGTAGGAAGGTGAAGTTTGATTAAATTGATGATGAGACCTTAAGGAAATTAACCAACGAGTGTTGACGGAGATCCCAATTTGTGTGATTTTGTTAGCATCTCATTAGAAACAAGGAATGGTAGGTTTCTCAACTAATATGTTTAGTAAAAATACAAAATTAGAAAAAAAAATTGACTGAGTTTTATGTCATTATATTTTAATATTTAACACAAAATATTTTTTGTTTTATTTTTATTCGTCCATTTTATTTTTATATATTTGATTTTCCTTGGTCCTTCATCTCAACGAAAAGACAAATGAGTAGGTAAAATCATAAAATGGCGATAAGGTCGTGAAAGAGACGGGAATTCAAAGCTGATTTTTTTTTTTTCTAATGTATTTTTTGTTCTTGTTTTATAATATTTTTAAATTATTTTAGTATGTATATTTACGCTATCCTGTACCCGTTTTTATACTTGTGTTTGTTTTAAATTTTTAAAACATTTATAGTTATTACGTAATTTAAGAAATTTATCTCCATTTCTATCTGTTTTTTTTATTACATTTTATTGAAAAAAATTCTTATTTTTTTTTTCATACAATTTTTTATTCTCTTTCTTAAGTGTTGTCTATCTTATTTAATATTTATAAAGTTTACTTAGACTTTTTAAGATACTTTTCATTTTATTATAATATTGATTACTTTATTTAAATAATATATTTTATTTAAAGAAATATAAACATCAATTTTATTATATTAATTTTATTAAATTAAACAATCTTTTAAGTTATATTTGATTATTTTTATTTATTTTTAATATTTTTATTTATCATTTATTTAAGTGTATTCAATCGCGTAAATCTTTAAAACATAATTTTTATATTGAATCATTGATAATGTTATTTTTTTTGTGGTTTTCTTTTAACAAATTATTTAATTAACATTTCAAACAATAAGAATAAGTAAAGGTAAGGTATAACCTGATGTAAATAGGGATAACAAATATATAAGTAAGGATTGATTTTTATTTTGAAGATGAGAATGAGAATGTCTCGTCATGTTGTCATCCTTAAATATATCACTTACAAAAATAACTTAAAATTTTCATTTTTTTAATTATTTTAAACAATAATCTTAACTTTTGTCATCGAGAAGAAAAAAGAACAATTATTTTTTATTTGTGTTTGCGGAGTTTTTCTTCGTAATGTCTTAATTCTCTTTTATTTTCTTTATGTTTATAATTATTTATTAACATGATTTTAATCTCATTTATTAAAACTTAAATAAAATTGAGACAAATCTGAGTATATAGATTTTATCTCTAAAATATTATGATTATATTATTTTAATATTTGAGTGTCTTATAGAATTGATCATATTAGAGGTGGTCTCGATTCTTGTACTAATTACTCTACAATAAAGTTTTAATAACGGTTAAAAAAAAGTTTAGATTGATTATAAATTTGTCACAGATGAAAAGATGATTATAAGTTTAACAATTCAATTATTATCTAGATTGTTGTTATTAAATACCATTTTAACGATAATTTTATTATAAACCACCATCATAAAATGATTTAATAATGATGAACAAGTTGACGTTGTCATCAAAATTAAAAATAAAAATAAAAATAAAAACTAACCGTTGAGGAAACAACGATGGTTTTGTCATAACTATTGTTAAAGGTAGAAAAACGATGATGGTTCATGTTATAATTATAGTAGTGTCTTTTTTAAAAAAAATAGCTTATTTTACATAAAATTCATACTTGCAAATAGTACATTTCATACCAAACAAATATATTCACACAGTCACTTACCAATTTGATTGATGTAAACAGATTAATCAATCCACAGATTTAAATGTATATAAATCATACTTAGTAAAATTTAAACAAAGTTTCAAAATAACAAAAAGTTTTATAAAAACTTAATTGTTCCATTACTCTTGAGTCTAGCAATTTTGTATAGTTGAAAAACTACAAAATTTGAAATTAATTTAACATAAGTCACTAACTAATAATATCATTTATAAATGTATTGATGGGTTATAATATATTATATGATTTCAACCTCTGTGAATACCAATTCGCCCAATTCCTCATCCTCATCACTTAGTAGCCACATTCATAATCTTAAGTTTGTTTATTACACTATAATTTTAAATAAATTTTCTTAAATCAATAAATGATAATTCAAAAGCTAGGAAACATATTTGCCTTAAATATCTTGAGATGCAAGTGATTTTTTATCATCTTACACTTTATTTAAGAATCAATATGTTATATTCATACTAACCACTAAAATATCAAGATTTAATGTTAATATACATAACATTATGTATATAATAGTAGTTAGTAAGTGAAATTACTTACCGTTATTTATAGATAATAATTATTACATCATGACAATTATGAGACTTTAGGTCAAATAGTTTTAAATCATACAAATATACAAGATTTTCAATATTTGAAGCATAACTTTTTGATACCTTAATATCTTAAAAAAACATCAACAAAAAACTTATTCTCTCTCTTTTTTTTTTAGACAAAGTACCACCTTGCAGACAAGTATGTACATTTAGTAATTAAAATTGTTATATTTAAAATATATATATATATATATATATAGAAAATATTATCTAGAATATATTAAAAAATTTAAATTAAACGTTATGGGAATATTTAAAAATATGTAATTTTGTATTCATTTTTAAATGTTTTAAATTATTTATTTCATAATACTCGTCAGCGAAATTTAAGGGTAAATATAATTTTAGTTTCTAAGTATTGATTTTGATCATTGTAAATTTTTTTCTGCTTTCAATTTTTTAAAATTTGAACATTATCATCTTTAATCTTACATGTAATAGAACACTAATTGACCATTATATGATATATATGAAGGTTGAAATGACAATTATAAATAAGATATATCACATTAATATTGTAATATAGTGTCAAAATGTGTCACGTAAACAAGATCTTAAGACATATATATATATATATATATATATATATATATATATATATATATATATATATATATATATATATATATATATATATATTTATATATTAATCATATTATTTATATAT